>Ga0247804_10000082_pt1 | contig 49188 bp, 51 predicted proteins | sample UWRJL029104C1_FD_181142 | JGI IMG/M metagenome (GOLD analysis project Ga0247804, IMG submission 181142) | Plant litter microbial communities from Arlington Agricultural Research Station in Wisconsin, United States - UWRJ-L029-104C-1 | ecosystem: Environmental > Terrestrial > Plant litter >... | reverse complement strand
TTAGATTCTGCTAATAAAACATTCATGTGTCCAGGCATACGACCAGCCACCGGATGTATCGCATATTTTACTTCCACGCCACGTTCTTCTAATAATTTTTCCAGCTCATGAATTACATGCTGTGCTTGTGCAACTGCTAAACCATAACCCGGAACGATCACTACTTTTTTAGAATAATTCAATAAAACAGCTAAATCAGAAACCTGTATATCTTTGATTGTTCCTACGGTTCCGTCGCCACTTGCTGCTGCGACACCGCCTCCACCGAAAGCACCAAATATTACACTGGTAAGTGAACGGTTCATGGCTTTACACATCGCTAAAGTTAACAATGTTCCTGCAGAGCCTACTAAGATTCCACCTGTTAACATTGGTTTGTTATCATACAAGAAACCACCAAATGCTGCTGCTAATCCTGTGAATGAATTCAATAAGGAAATAACAACAGGCATATCTGCACCACCAATTGGTATAGTGAATAAGACGCCGTAAACAATTGCTACTATAAATAAAATCCAGATGATTGCTAACGGCAAACTTGCGCTTTGAATCACAACATATACTGAAAATACTATCGTGATTAACAGCACAACATTGTTCAATAAATTATATTGTGGCAAACGAATCGGCTGGTTCATTTTGCCTGCTAATTTTAAATAGGCAATGATAGAACCTGAAAACGAGATAGTTCCGATGACCATTGCTGCAATAATAAATGCTAATGCTTTTGGATTGCCGATATTGTGCTGAAACTCGGTAAGCCCAATTAATGCTGCACATGCGCCACCCATTCCGTTGAACATGGAAACAAGTTCCGGCATTTTGGTCATTTCCACTTTCTTTGCAGACAACCAACCGATGGCTGAACCGATGGCGATTGCTCCAAAGATTAAAGATAGCTTTAAAACGCTGCGTGATGTGTGTTCGCTGTCGAACAAAAAGATAGTTCCTAAAATGGCAACGGTCATACCGAATGCACCGATCAAATTTCCTTTACGCGCTGTCTTTGCATTTCCCATCATTTTCAATCCGATGATAAATGTAACCGAACCGATCAGGTAACATATTTCTAAAAGTCCTTTCATTTAATTTATGAGTTTGTGAGTTTAAAAGTTTATGAATTTAAGAGTTTGTGAGTTTGTGAGTTATTTCTAAATTCTAAATCTTAATTCTTAAATCCTAAATCAAAATTTATTTCTTCTTAAACATTTCGAGCATTCTATCAGTCACCACGAAGCCACCAACTACGTTAAGTGTTCCCAATATTACTGCTAAGAAGCCTAATCCTAAGCCTAAGTAGTTATCAGCTTCGGTGTCTAACATCACTATAATGGCTCCAACAATTACTACACCATGAATGGCATTTGCACCGGACATCAGAGGTGTATGTAAAACAGTTGGCACGCCGCCAATAACTTCAATACCAACAAAAACTGCAAGTATAATGAAGTAGATCATTTCGCGGTTTTGAACAAAAAAATCGAAAAATTCCATGATGATAAGTTTATAAGTTTATGAGTTTGAGAGTTAAAAAGTTAATTAATTATTTTTTTTAGTTTTGATTCATTTCTTTTATCACTTAATGTCTTTCTTGACTTAATGTCTTTCTTGACTTAGCAAAAATTTTCATTAATTCTTCTGCTTCAATTTGTAATGGAGTAATTAATTCTTTAGATTTTATATTACATTCTTCAATCATTTCTAACCAAAACAATGTTTCGTCTGCTTCTTCTAAAACAATAGAAAGTTTAGAATAGAATTCTGCTTCTGATCTTGCTCTACACGATGCTCTATAATTAGCTGCAACAGATGTAGATGAACGAATCATTTGTTTTATAAAAACTATATTTTCAAGAGATTTAGTAAAGCCTATAACATTTATTGCAAACGATTTGGTTCGCTTTTTTAATACTTCACTAAATGTAAAATTACTATTCATTAACTCTTAAATTCTTAAACTTTTAAACTTACTCCATTGTGTACAATCAAGCTACCTTTCGTAATCTCTTCATCCATTTCCCATTTGAAGCCGTCTTTTGTTGCTAAATGGTATAAAAGTGTTTGAATATTTTTTGCGTACAAGTCACTTGCGTTCATTGGCAACAACGATGGAATATTTCCTTCGCCGATGATGGTAACGCCGTTGATATTTACATTTTCGTTGATTTTACTGCCTACTACATTTCCGCCTTGCTCTACAGCCATATCTAAAATAACAGAACCGAATTTCATAGAATTTACCATGGCTTCTGTAACTAATAGTGGTGCTTTTCGTCCTGGAATTAATGCTGTTGTTATAACTATATCTGCTTCTGCAACATGCTTGCCTACTAATTCCTGCTGCATTTTTAAGAATTCATCAGAAACACCTTTTACATAACCACCTTCCATTTTTATAGTATCATCGCCTTTTACTTCGATGAATTTTCCGCCAAGAGATTGAACCTGCTCTTTTGTTTCCGGACGAATATCTGATACTTCTACGATTGCACCTAAGCGTTTTGCTGTTGCAATAGCTTGCAGACCGGCAACACCTGCACCAAAGATCACTACTTTTGCAGGTTTGATGGTTCCTGCTGCTGTGGTCATCATCGGAAATATTTTTCCTAATTGATTAGCGCACATTAATACTGCTTTGTAACCAGCCAAATTTGCTTGTGATGATAAGGCATCCATTTTTTGAGCACGAGAAATACGTGGTACTGCATCCATAGAAAATGCAGAAATACCTGCGGCTGCACAAGCACTTACTAAATCAGGATTGGTAGCTGCCCACATAAAAGAGATCAGGATCGCACCTTTTTTCATTAATGTGATTTCATCAGTTTGTGGTGCATTTACTTTTAAAACTACATCAGATGCATAAACTGTATTTTTATCTGCTAAAGCGGCACCTGCTTCTTTGTAATTTTCATCAGAAAAAAAGGAATTTAAGCCTGCACCGCTTTCAACCTGTACAGAAAAACCTTGTTTTACTAAATCTTTTACTATTAATGGTGTGATTGCCACCCTGTTTTCTTTGAATTTGGTTTCTTTTGGAACGCCTATAATCATTGATTCTTAAAATTTTGTGTGCTAAAATAAGAATGTTAACTGGCTTTTTAATACATTTTAATAAAAATTGAGATTATGATAAAGGCTTTTTAGCATTTTTAGGTAAAGTAAAAGAATCTGTTATATCTTATTTAGATGCTTCGTTCCTCAGCACGACAAGATACATTCAAGTGATTTCTGTTTGAAAAATCTGTAATAATGAACTTTAAAGAAAAAATAGTAGTTTAGAATTTCAATGAAGAAACTTGCTTTAATTCCGGTCGTTTTTGTTATGCTGATGTGGCTCATCAATATTACTCAGTTTATTTTAGGTATTGACTTAGGCAGCTTAGGCATTCATCCAAGAGATACAACTTCTTTAATTGGTATACTTACATCACCTTTAATACATGGAAACTGGGAACATCTGTTATCAAACAGTCTTCCATTGCTTATACTTGGTGTATTGTTGTTTCTGCTTTATGATAAAATTGCCATTTGGGTTTGGTTATTGAATTATGTGGTTACAGGTACTTTGGTTTGGCTTTTTGCTGTTAATTCTAATTCTTTTCACATTGGCGCCAGTGGTATTATTTATGGCTTGGCTTCTTTTTTATTCTTTAGCGGCTTTTTCAGAATGGATATAAAATCAATTGCCATTTCTTTTGGTGTTGGATTATTTTACGGTGGTATGGTTTGGGGAATTTTACCTATACAGCCAGGTGTTTCATGGGAATCACATTTGTTTGGTGGAATTGTTGGTTTGGTTTTATCTTATCTATTCAGAAATAAATACAGAGACTCATCAATACATGCTTATGAAGAGGAAACTACTACACGTAAAACCTTTGAGGATTTCCTTAAACGATAAATTTATTTAAACGGATTTCTTGCAATAAACTCTGCTGGTTTAATACGTTTTAAGAAATAGGGCAATGCTGTATTTACTACGCTATTATTCATTTTAAGATAGGCTTGCAGCGCATTAGGTGCAGCACCGATGGTCGTTTTTATTTCCGTTGCTGTTCTTCCAAAATGTATGTATTGCTTTTGCTTTTCGATGGCAAATTTCACGAAATCCAACAGCATCCTGTTATACAATTTATATTCTTTGTTTATTTCATAATTTAAACCGATATAGTGTATGTGAAGAATGGTTTTATCAACATGAAACAGGCATGCAAAACTTACCAATTCATTATTGAGATAATAACCCAAAATAGTACATTTTTCCTCATACAGCATTTTCATTTTTTCAAAGAAATCAATGTTTAATGTTGCCATATTAAAAGCTACATGGTTCATAACATTATTGTATAACTTCTGCATGGCTTCTTTTTCGGAACTAATTTCTTCTAAAGAAAATTCCTTTTGTATAATGTTAGTTGAAGTGCTTAAGACTTTCTTTGTTCGTACTCTGTATTTTGATGATAATGCATTCATGTAATCGTCAAAGGATTTCCAGCTTTCATCAACATTCATAAACATATCAGGTTCTGTTGTAAAAGAATGAAATGAATTATGTCCGAATTGCGCGCACTTTTTTTCATCCTGAAGATAAATATTGGCAATCAGCGAGGCACTTGGTTTTTTATTGATAAAAGTTTTATTCGTGATCTTAAAAATGCGTGGTATCAAAGGTATTATCTCTTCTTCATTCGCACAAATAATACCATTGTCGCCTGTAAAAAAGACATTGCCTAAGTTTAAGAGCTTCGTATTTTTTTTAGCGATATATCCTTTAAATTTTGCTTTAAATCCATTAGAATTATCGGAAGAATAGTTCACCAGATTTTTAAAAGAAAAGTCTAACAGCTGCATGTATAATATGGCAATGATTGAATCTCTTTTCCTGACAAGAACATATCTAAACTCCAATTCCTTTTGAATGTCTTCAATAACCGATAAGAAACGATGTGTTTTATAAAATGGAATATCTGCATTTACATTATTCCATACGACTTCATCTATTGATGAAACAGATGAAAAAACCTCGATAGAAAAATCATTTTCCAGTTGATTGGAACTCACTTGCATAGCTGACGCAAAGGTAACAAGCTATTTTTATATAAAGTTCAAAAAATATTTAACATTGATGATAATTATTTTTTTGTAATTTTCTACTATAAAGCAAGTAAAGTATGTTAGGTTTTATTTCAGGTTTAGTTAGTGCAAATGCATTTGAATGGTATTTCCATAAGTATGTTTTGCATGGACAAGGAAAAAAGAAAGATAATTTTTGGAGATTCCATTGGGCTGTTCATCACAAGACAGTGATGCAGGAAAACTTCCGTGATTCGGATTATGAACATGGAATTTTAGATGCTTGGGATCCTCAAAGCAAAGAAGTAGCTGCATTGGCTGTTGCTGCTGCTGCGGTTTCGCCTTTATTTTGGGTAGCACCGGGTTTTACTTCTGCCTTGTGGCTTTCACAGTATAATTATTATCGTGTGCATAAAAAATCTCATTTAGATCCTGAATGGGCTTATAAATATTTGCCTTGGCATTACGATCATCATATGGCACCCGATCAAGATAAAAACTGGTGCGTTACTTTTCCACTTTGGGATTATGTAATGGGTACGAGACTTCATTACAAAGGTACTGAGCGTGAAAAGATAGACATTGAAAGACGATTGCGCAGAGCTGAAGCTTTAGCAAAAAAACAAACAGCAAATATTCCTGTTTCATCTAACTAATATCTTTTTGCATATTTATTGAACAATAATTATAACTTCGTGTTAAGTACTTAACTTATTTAAATTTTATGAGAAAAATATTAATTCCTTTTTTTGCACTTGCGGTTATTTTTTCAAGCTGCAAATTAATCGACAAACTTACACAGTTTAATGTTCCATATACAACTAACTTTACGATACCGGCAACACCGATTCCTGGAATTTTAGGCGATATTTTCACACCTGATATTACCACGAATTCGGAACAGGTTTTTACCAATAATAAAACCAACTCTAATTTGTTGGAAGAAGTTTTATTAAAGTCGTTGAAGCTTACAATCACAAATCCATCAGGAATGAAATTCGATTTTCTAAAATCTGCAATTGTGTATGTAAGTGCTGATGGCTTAGCTGAAATTCAGGTTGCAAGCATTGATAATATTGATGATGCAACTGTTGGCAGCTCTATTGATATGGTTCCAACAAATCAGGATCTGAAAGAATATCTTAAGAAATCAAAAATAAAAATCAGAGTTGCAACTACTACTGATAAACTGCTTTCACAAGATGTTGAGATAAAGATAGATGCCAATTTCTTTGTAGATGCTAAAATATTAGGCGTTTAATTTATCACCATTACTTTACTGCTTTTTCTTTCTCCATTTATGTTTAATGAGATGATGTAAGAACCATTTGCTAAATTATTTTCTTTGGCTGACAATTGAATTTGATGCGTTCCAACATTTACAGTTCCAATATTTTTTTCTGACATCTTCTTTCCTACTACATCAAATATCTCTATCGAATAATCTGCATTTTCTGATGCACTGAAATTAATATTTATAACATCATTTGATGGATTTGGAAAAACAGAGAACAAATTTTTATCATCAGCAATTGCTTTTCTTTCTTGTTTCATTAAGATGCTTGTAGTTACAAAACGGTTTATTTTATCGCTTTTTGCATATACGGAAAGATTATAGATTCCGGCATCTAATGATAATTTATCTTTGCAAATAAAAGCCTGTTTCACTTCATCATATACAAAGCTTATTGGAATTATTTTATCATACATTACTTCAGCATTTTCATTCATATTTCTGCTCAAAACACCTTTAACTACTGTAGTTTCAGGATTATCCAGCCAATCATTTAATATTAATTTAAAACCTAATTCTTCATCTGCATAATAAGTTTTATTGTCAGAAATATTTAGCTGTACGGATGCTTTATTTCCATCCTGAAAAAAACCTGTTATTGGCACAGAACTCTGTAAAGTATAATTTTTATCAGATGGTAATGATGACAAATCAATCTCATGAAAAAGTGAATACACATTTTCAACATCAATATTTAAGTCTATCTTCTTCACCAATTTATTATTTTCATCTAATACTGAAATCTTTTCATTCTTATAATTACCAACAACATATAGTTTACTCGTTGCAGCATTTTCAACTTTAATTTCTTTTGTTTGTATTAACTGCACATCAGAAATTGGCTGATATACTAACTTTTCATCTATAGAAATAGTATTAGAAACAGGTTGTGCTGTTCTAAAAACAGGATGATCTTTAAAGTATTCTACTTCGGGTTTTACAATGTCCCAAGCATACCACGAAAACAATTCATCAATGTGATTTAAGTAAGAATGCGTTGATGGTTTTGGTTGTGAGATCAATATAGAACCAGGGCGAATGGCTGAATAGAATGGTACTAATCCATCATTATCACTGGTGTTTCTATGTGGATTATTATACTGTGGCTGCACGGCAATCAGCTTCGTTAAAAGTTCCGTTACCTTCATTCCTGCACTCATTAAGCCACCTGTAAACGTACCAAAACCAGGCATGTCGAAGCATAGTGGCTGGTAATCAGGAAAAATAATTTTTAGAATATCGTCTTTTACTGTTGCTGGTAATTCTGTGTTGTGAGAGCCGCCCCAAGCTGCGAATGAATGAAATTTTTGTGGTTTGTTATTTACGTTATTATCCATCATTGGACGCACCACACCGGTCATGTAGGAAGTTTGCATTTGATATGTGCCCTGACCTCTGAAAATTGGTCCGACAAATGGAATATTTTCAGTAACCAAACGAATGATCGGATTCTTGATTAAATCAATCAATGGTGCGCCATAGTATGGCGTTGATAATGTGATTACACCTTGAATGCTGTCCCAAACACCTTCATTATACAAAGCCCATTCCATATCTAAACCACCTTTGCTATGGCACATTGCCACTACATTTTTTGTATTATAATGCTGGCATGTTTTACGAATCATTTCAGCAACGACCTTTCCGTTACTTTGAAATGCATCACTGAAAGAATGAAAAAAATATGCCGTTCTGTAACCTGAATTGTACGTTTGTTCGTACCATTTATTGTTTGCCATAAACCAGGAATAGCCATTATCAAACCAGCCATGAACAAATATAATAACCGGTTTATCCTGTGAATTTGGTGGAATTGAACCAAACACTACATTATTTTTTTTTGCAGGAACATCGTTGCAGCGAAGTTGTGCAGGTGGTTTAATTACTGTTGTTGTAATGGTTTGAGCAGAAAGGAAATAAGTGGTATTTAGCAGAATAAATAATGTATAGAAAAATTTCATTTGTATTTTATTTACAATGAAAATACAAAAAATCTACATTTAATTAAACTTTAGGAAATAATACTATTTTAAGTAGTCGTCAATATTGCCAATTCCTTCACGTAGAATAATTGGTTCATCGCCGCTACAATCAATTATTGTTGATGGATGATAGCCACCCATTCCTCCATCAATTACGATATCTACCAAATTTTCGTAACGTTCGTATATTGCATTTGGATCGGTAATATAATCTATGATGTCATCTTCGTGGTGAACGGATGTGGTGATGATAGGATTGCCTAATTCTGTGACGATCATTCTCGCAATATTATTATCAGGAACACGAATTCCAACTGTTTTTTTATTGTTCTTAAAGAGTTTCGGTATCGAATTATTTGCCTTTAAAATAAAAGTAAACGGACCAGGCAAGCATGCTTTCATCAGTTTATACGTTGGATTATCAACGCTTGTAGTATAATCGCTGATATGAGAAAGATCATTACAAATGAAAGAAAAGTTCATCTTGTCTACCTTCACACCTTTTATTCTGCAAATTTTTTCTACTGCATCTTTATTGAAAATATCGCACCCTAAACCATATACTGTATCCGTTGGATAGATAACCAAACCACCATTGCGCAGGCAATCAACCACCTGTTTCATTTTGCGCATGTCAATGTTATTTGGAAATATTTCGAGCAGCATATTTAAGTCGTAAGTGATAAGTAATAAGTTGTAAGTTAATTATTTAAAACAAAATTTTGCTTTAAAAGTTGCCGTAAATAAGATGCCATCGCTTTTAAGCGATGGCATCTTATTTGTTTAAGTGCACTTCGATAAACTCAGTGTGACATCATTAGAAGCTATTCTTCCACATCATGCTTTCCATTGGTCTTGTAGAACGTGTGTTATATTTTGCAGATAGTTTTTTATTGTATGCATTTTCGATCTCGCCTTCTACCACAAAATATATTAGTTGACCAACCGGCATGCCTGCATAAATACGCACAGGTTGTATGCACGAAATTTCTAATGTCCAGTGATTGCAGAAGCCGACATCGCCTTTTCCTGCTGTTGCGTGAATATCTATTCCAAGTCTGCCCATGGAAGATTTACCTTCTAAAAAAGGAACATGCGCATGTGTTTCTGTATACTCTAAAGTTACACCTAAGTATAAAGTTCCGGGTTGCAACACAAATCCTTCCTCAGGAATTTCGAAATGTAAAATTTCATTATGCAATTTTGCATCTAAAGTATGGTCTTTATAAGTTGCCAAATGCTTGCCTAAATGTACATCGTAAGAATTGGTACCAAGACAATTTCTGTCGTAAGGCTCAATTAAAATAGCACCTTTCTCTATTTCTTCTAAAATGCGTTTATCGGTTAAGATCATGGTGCAAATTTACAATTAACAATGAACAATAAACGATGAAGGATAGAAAAATATATCCACGAAGAATTTAATTGTTAATCGTTATTCGAGAAAATATTTAATCATTATTAAGCAGCCGGATTTTCTACTAATTTGTAGCCTTGTCCGTGAATATTTAATATTTGTAAACGTTCGTCATCTTTCAAATATTTCCTGATTTTTGAAATGAACACGTCCATACTTCTTGCCGTGAAATAACTATCGTCTTGCCAAACATGCTTTAGCGCTATTTCTCTTTCTAAGATCTGATTTTTCTTTTCAAAAAATAAACGCAGCAATTCATTTTCTTTTGTGGTTAATTTTATTTCGATGTCTTTCACTTTCAGCTTATGATTTTTATAATCCAACACACAATCACCTGCCTGGTATTCATCTAAGGCTACTTCTACTTCGTGCTTTTCTGTTCTTCTTAAGATAGCATTCATTTTAAGCTCCAAAATCTCCATACTAAACGGTTTTGTGATATAATCGTCTGCACCAAGCGTTAATCCTTTTATTTTATCTTCTTTTAAAGATTTTGCTGTTAAAAAAATAATCGGAACATCTTTATCATCGGCACGTATTTCTTCTGCTACCGTGAAACCATCTTTTTTCGGCATCATCACATCTAACAAGATGATATCATAAGCACCTTTCCTAAAGGCAAATAAACCTTCTACTCCATCACGTCTTAGTTCTACTTCAAAATTTTTATGTTTTAAATATTCTTGTAAAAGCATGCCTAAGTTAGGATCGTCTTCTACTAATAATACTTTCTTTTTAAGTGTTGTTGTCATCGTTTCTGATTTAAATGTGATTAATTCTTTATATGTTTGTCGGTATCTGAATTATAAATTTTGACCCTTCTTTTAATTTACTTTCCACCCAAATTTTTCCGTGGTGTTTGTCAATAATGGATTGTACATAGCTTAAACCCAAACCAAAACCTTTTGTATCATGTACATTTCCTTTGGTTACTCTATAAAATTTCTCAAAGATTTTCTGCTGATCTTCTTTTGACAAACCTACACCATTATCCTGTATCTCAATTTGTATGCCTGTTATGAGGTTAAAAGTGTTAATTTTTATTAACGGTGCTTTGTCATTATATTTTATAGCATTATCAATTAAATTATTGATAGCATTTGTAAAGTGCATTTCATCAATTTTAATGATCGGATTCTCTGCTTTTAAGTTTAATTCTATTTTTCCATGAATCTCTTCCAAAATTAAATTGAAACGCGCGGATGCTGTTGTAATAATGGTATGTATATCTCGATCTTCTAAATTCAACTGCAACTCACCCTTTTCTAAACGTGCAATCTGTAATACTTGTTCAACGTGATTGAATAAACGTTTGTTTTCGTCAAAAATAATTCCTGCATATTTTGAACGGTTTTCAACAGATGCAGAAATAGAATTGTCCTTCAACATTTCACTTGCAATGGAAATGGTTGCAATCGGTGTTTTTAATTCATGTGTCATGTTGTTTATGAAATCGGTTTTCATATCAGATAATTTTTTTTGTTTAAAAATTATCTGGAACGACAAGATGAACGCACCGACAACCATTAAAAAGAAAACAGATGAAGACAAGATCATCGGCGAAATAGAGGTATATAAAAACTTCTTTCTATCAGGAAATAATAGCTTTAAAGTTTTGCCATTATCAAACATGCTTCTTCTGAAAAGCTCTACAGAGTATGATGTTTTGAAGAGTTGTGATAAAGGCGCATTCTTTGATAACAGCACAAAATTATTAGGTGCATATTCCGTAACACCATAGTGAACCTCGGTTTTTATATTATGTTCTCTTAAAGCTGTATTTATAATTTCTTTTAGTTTTGATGTATCTAAAAGATCGGTAATAGGCTGCAGGCTGGTCATTTGCTGTGCCATAAATTCCTGCAGATTATCTACTTCTGTTGGATATGCTCCTGTGTTATTGGTACTTGGTGCAGGATTAAATATTGGACTTTCGTTAAAGGAATTATGATTATGCTGATAAGCTTTACTTTTCTTTTTCCTTTGTTCTTTTAATGAATATTCATCTTCAACACCAGGTTCATCAGACATTTCAATTACAATCTCACCATTTTCATTCGTACGAATTTTCTGGCTATTGATCATTTTTGTAACTAACGGATGATATGATAAGTCTTCAATTTTTGTTGACATATCATTCATTGCTTCAAAAACACCTTTATCAAAATCCTGCTCGCGTGCTTTGATAGCACCTTTGAGCCAAAATATCTGTACTATTCCTATGCCAAACAAACCAAGGAATAACAAGACAGAAGTGAAAAGAATAAGATTTTTGTTCACATTGTAAAATTAACAATGTTACGTATTACAAAGTGTTAACAATGCTTAAAGATTTTAGATAGAATCTTTAAACATCAGCAGATGTTACTATTGTTTAGGTTATGCTTGTGCAGCTATTGTTTTCTTTGCGTCTGCTACTTTTTGGTTGATTTGTCCTGTTAGAAAATGATAATACATTACAAAATCAGAAGCTAAGCTATAGAATGGATATTGAAATGTTGCAGGTTTATTTTTCTCAAAAACAAAATGACCTAACCATGCAAAGCCATAACCAACTACCGGCAATAAAAACAGCAATTTAGCATTGCCAAAATATATAGCTGAAGCAGTGACAAGCAACAAACCGGTTGTTCCGATGTAGTGCGTTATACGGCAAATTGGATCACTATGTTCTGTTAAATAATAAGGATAAAAACTCCAAAACGTTTTATATTTTTTTTCCATGATGACGAATTAATGAGTTTGAAAGTTAATGAGTTTATTAATTAAATTTAAGCATAATTTAGATATAATACTCATTTCTGCTCTAACAAAATTTCCGATTTTATCTTTGCTACATGCAATTTAGAAGCAAGGCTTATTTACAAATGAACGTCGCCACATTTCTTTGGGGTTTGACTGCCATTTTGGGTAAAGCTATTTCTATTGGTGAATTTTCTTTGGTTTGGTACAGAGTTTTTTTTGTGAGCATTTCGATGTTATTCATACCAAAAATATTTTTAAGTATAAAAAAACTGAACAGAAGAAAGATCTTTATCTTAAGTGGAATTGGAATTTTATTATCAGTTCACTGGGTTTTATGGTATGCTTCTATTAAATATGCAAATGCATCGGTTGCTGTAAGTTGTATTGCAAGTGTAAGTTTATTTGTTGCAATCTCAGAACCTTTCATCAACAAAACATCTTTTGATAAATCGAACATTATTTTAGGATTAATGGTAATTCCAGGAATTATTTTAATCAACCAATCTCTTGATCTGCCAAATTACAAGTTTGGTTTTTTCTTAGGAATTCTTGCTGCATTGCTGGCAGCTTTTTATGCTATTTTTAATAAAAAATATACGCAAGATATTGAACCAAATGCTATTACTTTTATACAAATGCTAAGTGGCTTTATTTTCTTATCATTTTGCTTGCCTTTTTACTTTAAACTTAGTTCTGAAAATTTTCACTTACCAAGTTCACAAGACTTTATTTTATTGCTGGTTCTATCTGTTTTGTGTACAGCTATTCCGTATAATTTATATTTACGTGCATTAAAAGCAAGCGATGCATTTACAACTTCATTAATAAATAATTTAGAGCCGATCTATGGAATTATTTTAGCTATAATTTTCCTGAAAGAAAACAAAGAATTGAACTGGCAATTTTATCTTGGTACAGCAATTATTTTATCGGCAGTTTTTGTACACGCTTTTATAAGTAATAAAAAGAAAATCATCAGCAGCTAACTATTTTGCATCAGCATCAAACTGCATTATACAAACAACATTATTTTCAGGATCATTAATGTAAGCCATCCAACCAACTTTAGGAATACTCATTTTCGCAAAATTGATCTTACCACCTTCTTCTATTACTTTTTTTAATGTGATATCGATATTTTCAACCTGCACCATAATACTCGGCACGTGCAGATCATGACGTCGTTTTATCATGCTGCCATTGATGCCTTGCCTATGTTTCTCGCCGGTTTCAATCAGCCAATAATCTTTGTTGTACCATTCTGTAAATTTCCAGCCAAAAATGTCTGTAAAAAAGGATTTAGCTTTTTCAGCATTTTCCGTAGGAAAATCAAAATTCACCACTCTATTCATACTGTCTTCGTTTTTGAAAATTATGCGTTTGGATCTATTTGTCTCAATCCAAACAGGTTTTTATCTAAATCTTTAAAATATGCCAAGTAGCCAACGCCTTGTTCGAAGAATTTCGGAAAGACAATTTCACCACCTTTTGCTACTACCTTTTCCAATATTTCGTCGATATTATCAACACGTATAACGTTGGTTAATGGAATATCCATTTCTTTAATATCGATCACACCACCATCAATGCCATATTCTGCAGGTTGACCTGTAAGTGCTACCCAAAAGCCAACATCTTTCCATTGGCTGAATTTCCAGCCAAAAACTTTTGAATAAAATTGTTTAACACGCTCAGGATCTTGAGCAGGAATTTCAAAGTGCATTACTTTCATTAGACTCTTAAGTTTCTTATTCTCTAAAAATCAAATATTACATTAAAAAATCAATTTGTCAATAGCCTAAAGAGTTATTGTATTTTATTTACGACGAATAACTTATTTTTACCACATGGAAAATGAGCATTTGGGTTTGAAGCCTGAGCTTCTAATGGATTTGGTAAAAATGAAAATGCCATTTGGCAAATACAAAGACAGCATACTTTGCGACTTACCTGTTTTTTATTTAGAATGGTTTAAGAGAGAAGGATTTCCTGATGGCAAGCTTGGCATGCTTTTATCAACGATGTATGAAATAAAAGCAAATGGCTTGGAAGATTTATTAAAACCTTTGAAAGCAATGAAATAAATAAAGTTATAACTTCACCAACTCAATTACATTCATGACATTCGACGAACGCGCTAAACTTTCAGAAACACATATTTTTAAAGCTGTTTTTCCAAACACAACTAACCATTATGATACTTTATTTGGTGGAACTGCTATGCAATTAATGGACGAAGTGGCTTTTATTACTGCTACACGTTTTGCTCGGCAAAAGATGGTAACGGTTTCTTCTGACAGAATTGATTTCAATGTTGCGATTCCGAGCGGCACAATTATTGAGTTAGTTGGAAAGGTTACAAAAATGGGCAACACCAGTTTAGACATCAGTGTTGATATTTACATTGAATTAATGAATTCTGATAAACGTGAATTAGCTATCAATGGAATGTTTAAATTTGTAGCGATCGGTGCAGACAAAAAACCGGTAAAAATTGACTTAACGGATATAAAGCAAGATTAGGCAATTAACGATTAACAATACAACAATGAAAAAAATATTTACCGCCATTCTATTACTCATAAGTGTAAAAAATTTTGCACAAGAAGCAGGTTTACAAATTGAACATGGTGCAACTTGGCAGCAAATTTTAGACAAAGCAAAAAAAGAAAATAAATTTATTTTGTTAGATGCTTATGCAAGCTGGTGTGGTCCTTGCAAATGGATGGCAAAAGAAGTTTTTCCTAAAAAAGAAATTGGCGAAGCACTTAATCCATATTTTATTTCTGCAAAAATAGATATGGAAAAAGGTGAAGGCATCGAATTAGCAAAGAAATATAATGTTCGCAGCTATCCTACTTATTTATATTTCGATTCGAATGGAAATTTAGTACACAGAGGTTTAGGTTCTATGCCTGCAGAAGATTTTATAAAAGTTTGTAAAGCAGCATTAGATCCAAATCAACAATACGTTTCTCAAAGAGAAAAATATTTAAGTGGCAAGAAAGATTCGGCATTTCTTCGTCAGTTTGCAACTGTAGCCGCTGATGCGCAGGACAGTTTAGCTCAACCTGTTTTATCGGAATTTTTACATAGTGCAAACAACGAATTAACGCCTGCAAATATCCAGTTGATACATTACCTTACAAGCAGCTTGCACGATCCAGGATTTGCTATTATGCAAAACAATGCAGATAAATTTATTGCTGTAATTGGTAAAGAAAATTATAATAATACTTTAGAAGAATTGGTTTGGAATGAAGCCAAACGTGCAGGAAAGAAAGGTGAAGACAAAGCAGCTTTCAGAAAAGTGATTGCGCAATATTTGCCAGGAAAAGAAAATATTTTAAGTGCAGAATACGAATTGAGCTTACTGAAACGTGCAGGAAACTGGTCTGGTTATTTGCCAAAAGCGGAAAAATTTGCGAATGATTTTGCACAGAATGATTGGGAAAGACTGAACGAAATTGCTAATAACTTTTTAGAAAATTATTCGACAAAAGATGCTTTGTTGAAAGCGAAGAAAATATCATTACGTTCTGTAGAAGTAAAGCCGAATTATGTGAATTTATTGACAACTGCGCAGATTTTTCAAAAGATGAAAGATAAAGTGAATGCAAAAAAATATGCAGACAAAGCTTTTGAGATTACAGCAATAAATACTGATGAAAGAGCAGAAGTTGATGAATTTATTAAATCATTGAAGTAGTTCTTGATAAATAACTCATAGGCGATTCTTCGATAAACTCAGAATGACATTTCAATAAGATTTAAAAATGCAAGTACTATTTCTTTACGTTTGACAGAATAATCTTTACTGATTCACTTTTGCTCATATCAGAATTCAGCATAAAAGTTCTGACCAAAATATTATCATCAATAGAAACGGCTGCTGTGTTTGGTGGAATACTTCCTAAGTTTTCTGCAAACATCAGCAACTGATTATCTGTTTGCTTTAGTTCCAACTCAATTTTATACTTTTCTTTTTTTAATAAAAAGTTTGACAAGATCCAGGTATCATTGAATTTCAGCGAAATAATATCACCATCTTCTTTGTTGTTGTCCCAAATTTCTAATGTAATTTTTTTATTTACAACCGTCCATTCTTTGCTCGAAACCACTTTACGTTTGGTTATATCTTTTACACTATTTTTCTTTGCAGAAATGATAGAATCTGTTTGCTTTTCGAGCTTCTGAAAATTGGTATCATTTATTGTTGGATGCAACAGAACGGTTGTAAAACATTCGAACGCAGGCATAAAATTTCCGGAAGAATCTTTACTTGTAAAATCCTCTATTTTATGGTAAACAGGATTTCTATACAGGTCAAATTCCTGTACATTCTTTCCTGATTTTTTTAATTGAAAATAACCGGTAAAACAATCTTCAATGTGCAAATAAGCAATTGGATATTCAATCACTTTTTCAAAGCTGTTGATGTACAATTTATTCTTATTTTTCAAGGTGGTGTTCAGCACAAATTTACCTGTATAATCTTTACTGAAAACTTTCAGTTGCACTGTGTAATCTGAGTCTTTCACAGATTTTATTACTGCATTAATAAAATAATCTTTATCATCAACATGACCGATAATAGAACCACGCCATTTGCCTGTAATGCTATCATTCGCAAACATATTTACCGAAAATAAAAACAAGAAAAATATAAATATTGTATTACGCATAATCAATCATTCACTATTAAACACTCATCATTTTATTATAAATCTTCACACATTCAGCTGCTTCTTTCACATCGTGTACTCGTAAAATATTTGCGCCGTTTTGCAAAGCAATTGTATTTGTGATAGTAGTTGCATTCAACGCATTTTCGGCTGTTGTTTCTAATAGTTTATACAACATACTTTTGCGCGACAAACCAACTAAGATAAGCTGATCCAACTGTTTGAACACAGCCATATTTTTCAACAATGCATAATTCTGCTCAACAGTTTTAGAAAAGCCAAAACCAACATCAACAACAACATCTTTTACACCAAAATCTCTTGCCTTTTTTGTTTGTTTTATAAAATAATCCAACATATCAATCAACAGATTTGTATAATTTTTTTCCTGATGCATAGTATTCAAATTTCCTTGTCGATGCATTAAAATATACGGACAATTATATTTTGCAGCTACTTCAAATATTCTTTCATCTTCGGTTCCACCGGAAATATCATTAATAACAGATGCGCCGTTTGCAATAGCTGCTTCAGCAACATTGCTTCTAAATGTATCGATACTTAAAATAGCTTCAGGAAAATGTTGATGAATAGTTTGTATGATTGGCACAATACGCTTTAATTCTTCTTCTTCGCTGATCAATTCTGCATTTGGTCTTGTAGAAAAACCGCCAATATCTATGATCGTTGCGCCTTCATACAGCATTTTGTCAACCTGAACCAACACCGAAATATTATTTACATATTTTCCGCCGTCAAAAAAGGAATCAGGTGTCACGTTCAAAATTCCCATGATAATAGGTGTATCAATTGTGAGCAATTTTCCTTTACAATTGACCGTATGTGTCTTTATCTGCATGAATTATTTACCATTTTTTTGACATAAATATTTATTAAAACACACATCAAAGTGATTTTTGGGTTGAAAACAAGGTCAAAGTTATGTATTTTTGGCGACTGATTCTTCGATAAATAGATTCTTCGATACACTCAGAATGATAATACAAAATGAGCGAAAAAACAATTACACAATACGAAACCGCATTTGCCAAATGTAAAGATGTTTTTACAAAAAAAACAAAAGACTATGGCACTTCCTGGAGAATTTTACGCGCGCGTTCTATCACAGATCAAATTTATATTAAAGCAAAACGCATCAGAACCATTGATGAAACAGGCGAAAATAAAGTTGGTGACAGTATAGAATCTGAATTTGTTGGCTGTGTAAATTATGGAATCATCGCAATCATTCAATTAAATCTTCAAAGCAAAAAAGATATTGCAATTGAACTAAAAGAAGATGAAGCAATTGCTTTATATGACGAGCAATACAATATCATCAAACATTTATTTATTGCGAAAAACCACGATTACGGTGAAGCATGGCGCGATATGCGTGTTACTTCTTTTACAGATCTGATATTATCGAAGCTGCACCGCATAAAACAAATAGAAGAAAATAAAGGTCAAACTATTATTTCAGAAGGCATCGACGCTAACTATATGGATATTGTGAATTATGCAATTTTTGCATTGATAAAACTGAATGAATAACTTCTCATAAACTCGAAGTGACAACCAGTATGTATATAAACAAACAATAAAAACTAATAAAAATACTTACTTACACCTTACTACTAAATACTAAAATATGGATTTAATTACATTAATAGGAACATTTGCTGCGGTAGCAGTATTACTTACATTGATTGGCAAATTTGTTTTTAAGCAAAGTAATTTACCGATCAACTTCCTGAGATATTTTGTTGGCGTATGGTTTGTGTTCTCAGGCGTAGTAAAAGCTATCGATCCGGCAGGAACAGCTATTAAAATGGAAGAATATTTTGAGATCTTCGAAACTACTAAATATGTTTCCTTCCTGAGCTTTTTATGGAAATTCTCAGCAGAACACGCGTTGGCTGTTTCTATTTTCATGATTATCTTAGAAATTTATTTAGGCATCGCATTAATATTAGGCACATGGAAAAAGCTAACCGTTTGGCTCTTAGTTATATTAATATTGTTCTTTACTTTGCTCACAGGTTTTTCTGCAAAAACAGGTAAAGTAACAGATTGCGGCTGCTTTGGCGATTTTATAAAGCTCGCTCCTATTCAATCTTTTTATAAAGATCTTTTCTTATCTGTATTGATCTTGGTTATTCTATTCGGACAAAAATACATCAAAGAAATTTTTGCAGGTTTGCCAAATAAAATAGTTTTGGTATTGCTAACACTTGCTGCCATTGCATTTACTTACAGAAATATTTACTACGAACCAATCAAAGATTTTCGACCATATACAGTAGGCACTTCTATTCCTGAAGGTTTAAAGTTGCCACCAAATGCAAAACCTTACAAGTATGAAAATACTTTCATTTATAAAAACAAAAAAACGGGTTTGGTTAAAGAATTTACAAACTCTTATCCAGATGCGGCTGATTACGACAATTGGACGTATGTAGACAGGAAAGATGTAATGATCCAAAAAGGTGATGATCCAAAGTTAAAAGACTTTGCTATTAAAGATGAAAATGGCTCTGATAACTCAGCAGAATTTTTTGAAATAGATGGATATACTTTCTTTATTATCATTCCTGAGTTGAAAAAGATAAACGTAGAAGGTTACAAAAAATTATTGAAAATAACAGATGCAGCAGCAGACGACAGTCGTTATGTCTATATATTAACAGGCAGCTTGTTTGCTGATATGAAAGCATTTGAAGATAAATACAACAAGGAATACGAGTACGAAATATACAATACAGATGCAACACCATTAAAAACCATCATGCGTTCAAATCCTGGTTTATTGATTCTGAAGAAAGGAATTATTGTAGGCAAATATCATTATAATGAATTGACAACTTATGCTGCTTTAAAGAAAGAAATTATTAAGTAAGCAGTTTAAAATTTCACACATAAAAGCCGATATAATCTTATAATTATATCGGCTTTTTAATTTGCAATTGCTGAAATCACACCAATGCTTTTCCTCTTATCGTATCAGGTATTTCTGTATAAAGAGGCATATTTATAGTTCGATAGTAATTATCCAATATATCAGGATATGACAGATCGAAAAACAATTTTATTTTACTGCCTTCCTTTTTAAGAATTTCCATAGCAGCTCTCACTTCTATTTCTTGTGGTGTATATAAATGATAATGTTCCAAATGTTTTACTGTATCATAACTGCAAGCCTTTTTACCTTTTTTATGTAAATCGTGCAAAGGATACCATTCTGAAATTTTACTGTTACATTCTGCTAAAGGTTCTTTAGTAAATTTATAATCAGGAATATATTCATCATTCAAAGCTATCTTTCCTAATATTCTCCACGCACCATAACCTCTGTTAAGTGGCAACAACTTCATTGGTATCGGCGACATCAGGTAATCATTCTCCAATACTTTTGATAAAGTATCCTTATTGATTTCATATCTGCCATAATAATCATAAATATGCACCAAGTGCAACAGATCATTGTTGGCTGTAACTACAGGTAAAACCTTACAAAAGCCATAACCTCTAATTGGCATTTTAAACCTGTAAATAGATGCAGTATCTGATGTAAAGTTCAAATTCTTATCTTGATAGTCAGTCTGTACAAATTTTAAATAAGCTCGACTCATTTTAATTACACGATTTTTGGATATGATTATACTTTTTTAAAAGATCAAATAAAACTTTCCTATTATTATCAGAAGAAAATCTGAGCGTTTCATCTTGCCTGATGATCCTCATAAGAAGCTGTTCTTTAATAGCTGAAATATTATTTTGTTGATGAAATATCAATGTTTTCATAGTCTGTCATTTGTTAAAACAAATATTGCATAAACAACTAATATCTTATTTACAGCAAAATGTAAAAACATTATACTATTTCAACCTTTTAAATAGAAATACTACAACCTTTAGAATTAATGATATAATTTGGTTTGTTCCTCTTTCAATTAAATTTGTTCTGTTGAAATAAAATCAAAATTTGCTCACACATGAAACAGACAAAAATCAATTACAGATGATAGATGTTATTTATAAAATATTTGGCGAAGGAGAAAACATTAATGCGCTGCAAATGTCTACACGTGCTATCGTCATTTTTATTGTTTCTATTGTACTGATTCGAATTTCAGGAAGAAGATCTTTCGGAATGAAAATGCCTTTCGATAATGTGGTCATCATTTTATTAGGTGCAATATTAGCACGAGCAGTAACCGGTGCCTCACCTTTTTGGCCAACTGTTGCTGCATCTGCAACATTGGTATTACTGCACAGGCTTTGTGGTCGCATACTTATACGTAACAAAAGGCTTGGAAAATTATTAACAGGCGAGACAAAACTCTTATACAAAGACGGAAAGATGATGCATAACAATATGAAAGATTGCCAAATGGATAAAGAAGATCTCATGCAGGAAGCAAGGCTTCAAACAAATGTAAATACATTAGACAATATAGAAGAAATGTATTGCGAACGAAACGGCAAAGTAAGCATTGTTAAGAAAGACAAAGCATAATAGCATAATAGCTTTCGCAGCTAATTATTTGCCTGCAACTTGCTTAGAATTTTTGTAACCTAAAAAAGTAAAAGCACCAAACACAAAATGAGCCAATACTAAATGACCTAAATAATCTTTGAAATGTTTCTTAGGTGGATTTGGATGCAGCTTAAAAATGCTATACCAAAACAACAAAGCCGGAACACTGCTGATCGCACCGGCAATGAAGCCGTTTAATATCGTTGGTTTTATATTGCTATGCTTAAGTGCCTGCATATATACTACCGAAAAAGCATAACCAACAGAATAGTGCAAAATCCAGCCTGCTGCATTCGATTCCTTGATATTTAAATTTGGAAATGTTCTGTCAACAAAGCTACCAAGAAGATCCGGCTCTTTAAAATTCTTTTGTTTTAGTGCAGAAACAGTATAACTGAATAAAGTCATAGCAGTAGTGCCTTTTACACTTGCTGATAGAGTTGGATTAACATTCATAATAATTCATTTAAATTTCAAAGGCAATATTATCATTATTACGAAGTACTTTATTATACTATTCTTATTGCATTTTATAAGATTTCATTGTTTTTCCTTTTTAATTGTTGACAAAACAATTATATAATAGTAAATTGAAATCAAAAGTCCAAAAAACAACAGGCTATATAATATACAGAACAAAGTTTAGATATATTGAGCCTAAATTAGGAAACGCTGTCTTAACAGCAGACAGCGTTTCTCAATTTTTCTTCCAACCTCTTTTTAGCTATTAGTAAACATTAGATCTTTATTCGTGTTAACTATAAATGCATAGTAAAAAATGCGCATAAAAGATCAAATCACAAAAATAATTAAAATGAAGTTTCTCATATTTATTGTCATCGTTGCCATTGTATATTTTAAGTTTATAAAGCCTAATAATAATAGTTCAGACAAAGCAGATAACATTCAGTAGATTGTCAAAAACTTATGACAATCTTTATTAATGAGCTTTATGATAATAAGAATGTTTAGTGCGTTCAGTTACGAAGTTTACTTGCAGAATTTTCATTCAATGCAGTCAGGTCGCATTCCATAATAAAAGAAATTGCCGTACAGAGCTTCTTATAATCGGTTGGTTTGGTTAAAAAATAAGATGCACCTAATGAATAAGTACTGTCTTTATCTCTTTGTGATGATGATGTAGAGAAGATAATTACCGGAATATCTTTCAACTTATCATCTTTTTTTATTTCGGTAAGGCATTGCCAGCCGTCCATACGCGGCATATTCAGGTCTAAGAATATAAAATCAGGTGTTTCATCCATTCCACGCAGCTTATGCAGACCATCTACACCATCTTCTGCATGAACACATTGTGCAGTTTCATCAATTTCTGACAATGCTTCCTGAAAAAATTCTCTATCGTCGGAATCATCATCTATTACAAGAAATAATTTTTTCATAAATTGTCAGGTATAATAAATTTCATGTTGCGCAATAAATGTATACAGAATATTTCGATATGGCAACCTTTCTTCAAAAAAAATGTTTTATTTTTAATTACATTGCGCAATTAAGAATTACACAAAATAAATTAAGAAAATAGAATGGCACTTAAGAATAAGGCAAAAAGTGAGCATGATTTTTATGTTGTTGGTATTGGTGCTTCAGCTGGTGGCTTAGATGCTTATAAACGTTTATTAAAAGCGATTCCTGAAAAAACAGGAATCGCATATGTAATCGTGCAACATCTTAATCCTTCTCATGCAAGTATTCTTCCTGAACTTTTATCAAAAGTGACAAAAATCCCTGTAAAAGTGATTACAGATGATATTAAACTGACACCTGATACCATTTTTATTATTCCTGAAAATAACACACTGACTGTACATGATGGCAAACTTAAGCTAACGCAACGCATTGCAGACAATAAAACAAATATGTCAATCGACCTGTTTTTCAAGTCTTTGGCAGAAGTATACACACATAAGTCAATTGGTGTAGTATTATCCGGTACAGCATTCGATGGTACATCAGGCTTAAAAGCTATAAAGGAAAACGGTGGCATCACCTTTTCACAGGATTTAGAGTCAGCTACTTACAATGGTATGCCTAAAAGTGCTATTAATGCAGATGTAGTTGATTTTATTTTACCACCTGAGAAAATACCTGAGAAAATTTTAGAACAGACGAGCATCATAAAAATTAATTTTGATGTAGATGGAAATGAACACCTTAGCCAGGAAGATGAGAAAAGTCTGAGACAAATTATCACCATTTTAAGGCAAAGAAGCAGTGTAGATTTCACGTATTATAAGCAGCCTACTATAAGAAGGCGCATTGTGAGAAGGATGTCTATTACAAGGGTAAAAAAACTGTCTGAATATCTGGAATTACTGAGAAATGATAAAGAAGAACAAGATGCCTTATTTTTAGATGTATTGATTCCTGTAACTTCTTTTTTCCGTGATGCAAAAATATTCGAAACACTGACAGATATCATATTTCCTGAGTTGTTGAAGAAGATCAAAGGCAATGATTTTGTACGTGTTTGGGTAGCAGGTTGTTCTTCAGGCGAAGAAGCATATTCTCTTGCCATATGCCTACATGAATTTCTCGAAGATAAATTACCAACAATAAATATACAGGTCTTTGCCACCGATATATCAGAATCTATTATATCTAAAGCACGCACGGCTATCTATACAAAAGAAGATATGGAAGGCATGCCTTTGGCAAGGTTAAATAAATATTTTACAAAAACAGAGAATGGACATTACCTTGTCAATAAAACCATCAGGAATATATGCATATTTGCTGTTCATAATTTCTTAAAAGATCCGCCATTCTCGAAGGTAGATCTGGTGTCTTGTAGAAATGTACTCATCTACATGGAACCATATTTGCAAAAGAAAGCATTGACCACTTTCCATTATGCCTTAAATGACAATGGATATTTATTACTTGGTCGTTCGGAATCAGTGAGTAGTGTACCCGAATTATTTATGGGTATCAACAATCATGATAAACTGTATCTAAGAAAACCAACGGCAGGCAGATTTCTGCCGGTTACTTCTGCAAACAGAGAAGAAACAGCAGGAGAAAAAAGCAATATGATGCGCAAGATGAATTCGTCTGCAAACGATTTTCAAAAAAGTGCAGATGATATTCTTTTATCAAGATATACACCACCTGCGGTAATTATCAATGAGCAAAATGATATTGTACTCTTTCGCGGTGATACAGGTTTTTACTTATCACCTTCACCTGGAAAAGCGAGCCTCAACTTATTAAAGATGGCAAGGCAAGGTTTATCTTTTGAGTTACGCAATGTTTTACACAAAGTACAAAAGAAAAAAATTACAGTAATAAAGGAAAATATTCCAATACAGCAGGACAATAACAACTATATTGTAACCATTGAAATTATTCCGATCGCTAATACAATAGAGCCACATTACTTAGTATTATTTTATAAAAAAGATGTACCGTCCTTAACAGCAGCAGAAGAAAAATCTTCTAATAAAAACCTTCAGTTAGGTGCTGCAAAAGCAAGAATAATTCAGCTGGAAAAAGAGCTGGAACAAATGCGTGAAGATATTCGCAGCATTACTGAAGATCAGCAGGCATCAAATGAAGAATTACAAAGCGCTAATGAAGAATTACTAAGCAGTAGCGAAGAATTACAGACAATAAATGAAGAGCTTGAAACCTCTAAAGAGGAACTACAATCAGGCAATGAAGAATTGCTGGTCGTTAACCAGGAACTGATCGAACGGCAGGAAAGCCTGAACGAAGCAAGAGTTGCGTTAGAAAAAACAAATAAGCAGCTTCACATACAAAATGAGATATTCAGGCAGGCAGAAGAAAGTTGCAGTCAAGGACATTATGCTCATAATATAACAACAGGCTCTGTTTCTTTTTCAGATAATTTGTACAGAATGATTGGTTACGAACCAGGAGAATTTATACCAAATTTAGATGAATTTATTTTGCGTGTACACGAAGATGACCGCGCTTATGTAAGAACAGAAAATGATAACCTTATCAGAGAAAAAATACCATCTGAATGGAGATATAAGATGGTAAAGAAAAACGGTGAAGAAATATACATAAGAGGTACAGGAAGAGTTATTGCTTCAGGCAATGAACAGATAATGGTAGGCACAATACAAGATGTAACCAAAGAAACTGTAAATCATAAAAATCTACAGCTGCGAGAATCTCAGCTGTCCGAATCACAACGACTTGGAAAAACAGGAAGTTGGGAAATTGATTTTATAAACAATAAGATAAAATGGTCTGATGAGGTTTTCCGTATGTATAACTATGCGCCTGATGAGATTGTGGTAGACATGAAAACATTCGGACATCTGCATAAAGAAGATATTCCGAAATTCAGGCATGCCATAGAACATTCGAAAGAAACAGGCGAGCCTTTCGAACTGGAATACCGAAGATATGACAAGGAAGGCAATACTCACTATATACATTCAAGAGGCAACGTTCACAAAGACAAGAATAACAATAATGTAAGAATGCTTTGCATCAGTATTGACCTTACTGAGCTTCGCGAAAAAGAAGAATATCTTAACCAGGTAAATATAGAACTGGAAAAGAAGAATGCCGAACTGGAAAACAACAATCTCGAACTTTCTACCTTTAGCTATGCTGCCAGTCATGATCTGCAAGAACCGTTAAGAAAGATCCAGACTTTCTCTAAACGCCTGAAAGAAAAGTTCAAATCATTGCCTGATGATGCACTTCTCTATCTTGATAAGATAGAGAATTCCTCAGAACGTATGTCCATACTAATTAAAGATCTATTGGATTATTCGCGTGTCAATAATCCTGAAAAATTATTTTCAGAAACAAACTTAAACGACACGCTAAAGAATGTACTAACAGACTTTGAAGTATTAATAGAACAAAAGAAAGCAAATATAAAAGCACAGCCTTTGCCTGTGATAGAAGCTATTTCTATACAGATGAATCAATTGTTCTATAACATTATCGGCAACTCACTAAAGTTTGCAAAAGAAGGTGAAAAGACTTTGATAAATATTACCACCAAAACGCTTTCTGCAAAAGAAGTAAAAAAATATCCTACACTTAATACGGAATTAAGTTATATCGAAATTGTTTTTAAAGATAATGGCATCGGCTTCGATCCTGAATATTCAAAACAGATCTTTAATATTTTTAAACGACTGCATGAAAGAACAAAATATCAAGGTACAGGCATAGGTTTATCATTAAGCAAAAAAATTGTAGAAATACACAACGGCTGCATATTTGCAGAATCTAAGGAAAACCAAGGTGCAGAATTTTATGTAATCCTTCCGGTAAAACAACCTTAGAAATTTTTAATTACGTTAAAAACCAGGATCGAATTGTATAAAAAATCATACATTTTGCTATATTTACCGTTATGACAAAATTCATTCTTAATAAATTCTTTTACGGCGTCTTAGTCCTGATTGGTGTTGTATTCGTCATTTTCGCTTTGTTTAATATTTTACCTGTCGATCCGGCACGATTAACTTTAGGTCAGCGTGCAGATGTAGAATCAGTAGAAGCCATTAATAAAGAATTGGGTTTGGATAAACCAAAATATGTACAGTTTAGCTTGTATTTAAACGACTTATCGCCTATTGCCATTCATGATAATGATGCAACAGCACAGGAAAAATATCACTACGCAAAACTATTTAATATAAGCAGCGAAAAAGCTTTGGTAATAAAATTTCCTTACTTGCGTCGTTCTTATCAAACCAAAGAAGATGTGATAGAAAAGCTGAAAGTAGCGTTACCTCAAACTATTATATTAGCATTTGCCGCCATGCTGATGGCAAGTGTGATCGGAATTTTCTTAGGTGTGATTGCTGCTGTAAAACAACATTCATGGTTCGATAACTTAGCGATGTCTGTATCTGTATTAGGTATTTCCGTACCTTCTTATTTTTCAGCTATTTTATTAGGATATGTTTTTGGCATAGTTTTAAATAAATATACAGGCTTAGGTCCTATTGGTCCGCTAACAGATTGGAACGACTACGGCACGGAAAAAGTGATCTTATACAAAAATCTTATTTTGCCTGCCATTGCATTAGGTTCTCGACCGATTGGAATTATTTTTCAATTAACAAGAAGCACCATGCTTGATGTTTTATCACAGGATTTTATCAGAACAGCAAAAGCAAAAGGTTTAAGCTCTAAAAAAGTATTATTCAAGCATGCCTTGCGTAATGCCTTAAATCCTGTAGTTACTGCCATTTCGGGTTGGTTTGCAGGTTTGCTTGCAGGTGCATTTTTTGTAGAAGTTATTTTTGACATTAAAGGTCTTGGTTATACTGCAGTAGAAGCCATTAAAACATTTGATTTTCCTGTAGCAATGGGTTCTGTATTATTTACAGCTTCTGTTTTTATCATTATGAATTTCTTGCTGGATATTTTATATGCAGTGCTTGATCCAAGAATCAGGATAAGCAGTAAATAATTTTTAATATCTTCTAAAATTTAATTGTGATAATATTTCTCGTTGGTTTTATGGGTTGCGGCAAGTCGTACGTTGGACGAAACTTAGCACCATTGTTAGGCTTCGAATATGTAGATATTGACAAATATATTGAAGAAAAAGAGAGCTTAACTATCAAAGAAATATTTGAACAAAAAGGTGAAGCTTATTTTCGCGACCAGGAAAAGAAATACATTCATGAAGTAGATACCAATCAGAATTTAGTGGTGAGCACCGGTGGCGGCGCGCCTTGTTTCTTTGACAATATGGATGTGATGAACGAAAAAGGCTTAACTATTTATCTTAATAGAAATAAAGAAAAAACTATCTGGCGTTTATTAAAAGGACAATATAAAAGACCATTAATAGCAGATCTTTCACCTGAGGAATTAGAGCATTTTTATGATGAAAGATTAGAAAGCAGGAAGCCTTTTTACGAAAAAGCACAGCTGCATGTTGGCGATGCCGATGTAGAAGAAATTGTAGAAATGTTGAAGAAGAATCAATAAAACGAATTGCAAGAGCATCTCTTACTTAATTACTATTTTCTTTCCCATAAAATGTGGTTCTGTATTCAAGACATACAAATCCAAAAATAATTTTACGCGCGCTAATTTTTCTCTTACCGAATTGTATAAACCATTTCTAAAGCCTACATCTTTTGCATTATAAGCAACTGCCTCCAAACCATATTTTTGAGCGATGAATAATGCTCTGTCGTTATGAAATTCCTGAGAAATGATCGTCACTTTTTTCTGTCCGAAGATTTCTGCGCAACGTATCACAGAATCGTGCGTTCTAAAACCGGCAAAATCACATATCAAACAAGAATCAGGAACACCTTTTGCTAAGAACGCATCTAAAAAATCTTGCGGTTCATTATAACCATACCAACCATTATCACCGGAAATCAAAATCCTGTCAATTTTTTTTGCTTTCCAAAGCTCATACGCAGCATCTAATCTATGCTGCCAAAATGGATTTATCCTTTTACGATCTTTGGCAGTTTTACAAGTACCTAATAACAAACCAACTCTGTTATATGGTATCTTGGAAACATCACTGTAGGTTTTGCCTTCAGCATTTTTTTGTACTGCATAAGAACAATAAAACAGTAAAAAGATCACTAACGCAGTTGCAGGAAAATAAAGAAATAAAAATAGTTTTTTAGTAAATAGTTTTCTCACAGAAATTTTAAATTATAAATGATGAATTATAAATTTTACATGATGCTGAAACATGTGCTCAATAAGATTAGCATTATTTAATTTTATAAAAATATTTCAGCTGCAGATCCAAAGGTAATGATGCATAATTGAAGAAATTATCTTTGTATGGAACTTTGTTCTTTTCTAAGAGCTGCACCATATTATAACCTGTTGTCCCAACATAAAATCGTTCATCATTTAATTCTGAATAAAAATTCACTTCGGTAATATCTTTCTCATTATAAACAAATGTCGGATCGTACATCGGATCATTTTTCAGTATATCATCGGTAAATTTTATTTTCTGAAAATTTTCTTTCAATTGCTTTTCCATCATCATACAAGTACCTTCGAGTTTTTCCCAGAAATTTTCAGGTATGTTTACCCAAAACTTTGTTTTCTTATAAAGCTCAAGATGACGTTTTCCTCTTAATTTTAAAAACTGGGCAAACAATTTCTTTTCTTCTTCTAAAGACGATGCTGCAACAGCTTTTTTCAGCAATTCATTTTCTAACTTCAGCGTATCGCGATAGGCTGTATTAGTTGTATAAAATCCTTGCATGCTATCCATATCAACCATCTTCTTTTCCTGGTACAAACGCAATACATACGTTAAGATTGCTTCGTTAGAATATTGATATTGATGATATAGTTCGTGCATTAAAGCGATCGACCATTCTTGTGTTGTTTTAATTTTTTCTTTTTCTTTTCTTGTCAATTCCGGTGAACTGCAAAACAATACAGGCGTTCGGTAATTAATGTATTTTTTTGCTTTATTATCGAATTGAAACTGCGTTTCCATTACAAATTTTGCACTGTCTAAAGGCATTCTCAGTCTCCAAATATTCCAGTCATAATCATTCTCTACAATCGTGTATTTGCTTACTTTATCTTTCATTTCAGGCAATGGATTAATAAAGTACGACGCTGAATCTGAGAAGTAAACAATGGTTCCGGGAAACTGGTTATTAGAAAAATTCTTCCAATACAAATTACCAATGTATTCTTTAATCTGACGAATATATTCAAACCTTTCCGTAATTAATTTTTCTTCCTGTGATGGCTTTGTAATTAATTGTGCGTTTACATGCAGCATTGCAAAAAACAAGCAAAACGTAAATAATATCTTTTTAAGCATAATTTTATTTTTATTAACGTATTACAAATCAGAACAAATACGCACCTTTTGCAATATTGTTTTCAAACTTTACTATGATATGTTCATTCAAAGTTGTTGCAATAGGAAAGCCAACAATGTCTGCTTTTATCGGAAAAGTTTTATGTGTTCTGTCAACAAGCACTGCAATAATTATTTTTTTCGGATGAAACTTAGTTAAAGGCTGCAAAGCATAAAATAAAGTTCTGCCTGTATTTCCTACATCATCAACAATTAATATGGTTTTATTGTTTAAGTCAATATGGTCTTTGATAACAACTGTTTCGCTTAACGGTTGTGGTTTATTAATGTAGATAGAGGAATATTCAACTTGTTTATTATCATCATAATGCTTAATTTTTTCAGCAATAATTTTTGATAATGGAAGTCCAACACCTGGTTCTATACCTAAGATAACCAATTCATCATTTCCATAAGTCATTTCTAATGCCTGGAAAGCCATTCTATCCAGCTTTAACTCAATGTTTTGTGTGTCAAGTATTTTTTGCGCATTTAACGGAATCAGCATAATTGCAATTTAGATTTTTTCTAAATAGTATTCTTAAAATAATGTTTATAAAAATGAATTAAAAATAAGAATACAATGGTGTATTTTTGCATTAATTACAAAATAAATTACGATGCTTTTAGATATTCTTCAAATCCTGTTATTTACTGCCATGGTTGGCACTTCGTTTTATATTGGCTTCCGTAAGTTCAAAGAAATTTATGACAATATAATGATGGGAAAACCAGAGCATATTAATTCGTCTTTTGGCTTTCGTTTAAAAAGTATGCTTCTTATTGCTCTTGGACAAAAGAAAATGTTTAAGCTAACCTTCGCTGCTATGCTGCACATGGTTATTTATGTTTCATTTGTCATTACACAAATAGAATTAGTAGAAATTTTTATAGATGGTTTTACAGCCGGTCACCGCAGAATTTTTCATTTGTCAGAAGGCACATTCTTTCAACCAATTTATGTATTTGCAATAAGCTTTATTGAGTTTTTAACTTTGCTTACGTTATTTGTAACGATTGTTTTTATTTTAAGAAGAACAACTTTTAAAATAGATAGATTCAAGAAGCCTGAAATGAAAGGTTTTCCTGCAAAAGATGCCTTATTAATCTTAACCTTTGAGTTAACGCTAATTACCTGTATCTTTTTAATGAACGGTGCTGATAGTGCTATTCATCTTAAAGAGCATGGCGAAGGTTATGGCTTTTTAATTGGTGATATTATTGGTAAAATGTTGATTGGATTACCAATTGGTGTTTTAGAATTCTTAGAAAAAATTGGTTGGTATGGTCATCTTTCCATGGTGTTAGGCTTCTTACTTTACTTACCGTATTCTAAGCACTTACATATCATGTTGGCGTTTCCGAATACTTATTTTACAAGACCTGAACCAAAAGGTGAAATCATGAATATGCCAGCCATTCAGCATGAAGTGCAATCTATGTTCGATCCAAGCTTTGTAGTGCCTGCAACAGATGGCGAAATAAAGTTTGGTGCTAAAGATGTGTACGATTTATCTTGGAAAAGTTTGTTAGATGCTTATACTTGCACAGAATGTGGTCGTTGTACGGCAGCTTGTCCTGCAAATATTACAGGTAAAAAATTATCGCCAAGAAAAATAATGATGGACACGCGCGATAGAATGGAAGATATTGCAAAAGGCAAAAAAGAACATGGACCTGATTTTATCGACAATAAAACTTTATTAGGTGATTATATAACCGGTGAAGAATTGCGTGCGTGTACCACTTGTAATGCTTGCGTAGAAGAATGTCCTGTGAGTATTTCACCATTAAGTATCATCGTAGAATTACGCAGAAACTTAATCATGGAAGAATCTGATTCACCTGCAGAATGGAACAACGTTTTTGCTAACTTAGAAAATAATCAGGCGCCTTGGCAGTTTTCTCCAAGCGATAGGTTGAACTGGACTAACGAATTATAGAATTGTTGAGTTATTGAATTGTAGACTATGTCAAATATTATTGATTTTGCAGAAGAATTAAAAGCAAGAACTAAAAAATTAGCAATTTCTATAATTCTATATTATAAAAAATTACCAAAAACAGAAGAAGCAAAAATTATTGGCAGGCAGTTATTGCGTTCTTCAACTTCTGTTGCTGCAAATTATAGAGCAGTGTGCAGAGCAAGATCAGATGCAGAATTTTATTCTAAAATCTGTATCGTGGTGGAAGAAGCAGATGAAACTGTTTTTTGGCTTGAAATAATAAAAGAAATAAAAATAAACGACATAGAAGAAACAAATCTACTTTTGTCAGAAGCAAATGAAATATTAAAAATAATGGCTGCTTCTAAGAAAAAGGCTGGTTTATTAAAATTCAATAATTCAACAACTCAATAATTCAATAATTATGACATACAAAGTTCCTGTAATGAGCGATTTAGTAGCCGAAGGCAAAACACCTGACGTCGTATTTTGGGTAGGTTGTGCAGGCAGTTTCGACCAACGCGCGCAACGTGTAACTATCGCTTTTACAAAAATATTAAACCAACTAGCAATTAATTTTGCTGTGCTTGGTACAGAAGAAGCTTGCACAGGCGATCCTGCAAGAAGAGCCGGAAACGAATTTGTGTTCCAGCAATTAGCGCAGCAAAACATTGCAACCATGAATGGTTATGGTGTGAAGAAAATCGTGACCACTTGTCCGCATTGTTTCAATATCATCAAAAATGAATATCCTGAATTAGGCGGAAAATATGAAGTAGTTCATCACTCAACTTATTTACAGGAATTGATCAATAATGGTCAGTTGAAAGTAGAAGGTGGTGCATTTAAAGGCAAAAGAATTACTTACCACGATTCTTGTTATTTAGGAAGAGCCAATGAAATTTACGAAGCACCACGAAATGTAATCGAAGCTTTGGATGCTGATTTGGTAGAAATCAATAAATGCAGAACAACCGGTTTATGTTGTGGTGCCGGTGGCGCACAAATGTTTAAAGAAGACGAACCAGGCGACAAACGTATCAATACAGAACGTACCGGACAATTGGTTGAAGTATATCCAGATATTATTGCGGTAGCTTGTCCGTTTTGCAATACTATGATCACTGATGGTGTGAAAGGCATCAACCAACAAGATGATGTAAAAGTTTTGGATATTGCGGAACTTGTTTCGCAGGCAAACAGTTATTAATTCAGATACGAGATTTGAGATATTAGACTTGAGAATAATATTTGAAGTCAAGTCTGGTTTCTAAAAGTCTCACATCTAAAAATCTATTCATGCTTACACCATATCACATATTACCACCAACCTCAAAAGTTTGGATATATCAAGCCAACCGAAGTTTTACGCAGGAAGAAGTTTGGGAAATCAGCGATATTTTAGAAAATTTTGTAGACCAATGGAAATCGCATCAGCGTGAAGTGGCTGGTTACGGATCATTGTATCACAGGCGTTTTGTGGTTTTAATGGCTGATGAAAACACCTGTGATGTAAGTGGCTGCTCGATAGATTCTTCCGTAAAATTAATTCGTGAATTAGAACAAGCTTACGATCTTAATTTCTTCGACAGAATGAAAGTTTGCTATAAAATTACAGACGCTTTGATCGGCAGTTTTCCATTTCCAAAACTAAATGAGATGTTGGAAACCGGAAAGATAAATGATGAAACTATCGTCTTCAATAACTTAGTCAGCACAAAAACTGAATTTGAAACCAATTGGGAAATTCCTTTGAAAGACTCGCCTTTTGCAAAGTTTATAAAAACTGTCTGAACCGCTGATTTAGCTGATTTAGGATTAACATGATTTCATAATTCTGTGAAATCTATTAATCATCTAATCTGTGCTTCTAAATCGTTTTATTTCTTCCAAAACTTCTTCAGGTGTTAAATACAGCTTCTTCTTTTTTGCTAATTGCTTTGGTGTAAGTTGTTTGTAAATCCAGTTTTTATAAGCAATTAAACCGATGCCATAACTTCTTGCAATGGCACATTTATCTGTTGAACGTTCATATTTTGATTTATGAAAAACTACTTTTCGCACAACATACATTACTGATTTATCATAAAAATCCTGCGCGTGACAAAGTTCGTGTGCTATTACTGCTTTTAATGCATACATTGGACAATTCAGCTTATAAATTTCTGGATTTATTTTAATTGTGTAAATTCTTTTAGAAGAAGTCTTCTTTTTTAAATTAGATGAAGTTTGAAAGAAATATCCTTTCTGATGCATTTCCTTAAACTGAAATTTAGCGTTTTTTAAATCAGGAAAAGATGCAGCAATTACTTCATCTTTAAGTTGTTCTATTTGCTGCTGATTGGTAATAAAGTTTGAATCAACATTATTTGCATTCATCTTTAAAACGAAAAATACTAAAAATATTAGTTGAGAAAATTTATGCATATTAGATTAAATAACCACATAAGAATCTTAAAAAGCATTAGATTATTAAGAAAACTAAAACAATAAAAAACTATTCTTATACATACTTAAGTTCCTTTAGCTTCTTAAGTGGTAAAAATAACTTCGTATTATTTTAAAACAACTCGCCTTGTTCCGGTTCTTGCTTATCTTTTAAATTGGTAATTTCAAAATCAACATCAAAATTCACTTGTTGTTCTTCGTCTTCGTCTTGTGCAGTTTCAATTAATTTTACTTCTTTGATAGTGCCACCACACAATTTATTACCGATTGCTTTCCAACCTTTCACCTCAATAAAATCAGGTAGATTGACAGTTTCCGGCTCGCTTAATTTTCCTTTTCCTAAATCAATTTTATATTCAAGTGTTGGATTTGAAAACAAGGTTGCAAAAATTAATTTCGCATTATTTTCATCTGAAATAAAATTATTTTTTGTATCAATAGTAGTTGTTTCAATTTGAAAACGCTTTACATAGTTTACTTTTTTGCTATCAGAATAATGTACAGCCGAAACTGTTGTTATTGGATATAACTTATCAATCGCAACAATATCATTCATTACATAACGATTCGTAAGATCGAAATTCGTTAAGTAATATTCACCTGATTTCAGTACAACTAAAATTCTGTCTTCATTTTGGAAAGAACCTAAATAACGACCACGTTTATCAATATTTAAACGACCAACAGTATCATCTAACCAAATTTCTACACCACCAAGTGTTGTTCTTCCTTTTCCTTTTTGTTCTATCTTTTTTACAGGATATTTTGTTACAATATTTCCATTCGCACTTCTTCCTTTAATATCTAAATTGAAAAAATCAAACTCGAAAACTTTATTTCTTGCGCTACAATTTGGTGATAAGACAACCGTACAACTTTCTGCTTCACCATTCGGATTTACTGAAAAATATAATAGCTTAGATTTAGGGTTTCCTTGTGTAATTGGATATTCTTTATCACGTGTGATTGATGTTACGTTAAAACGTTTTGCATAACTTGTTCCGGATTTTCCATCTAAATAAACAGCGTTGTAAGTTGTTCGTTCGTCGTTCTTTTTCCAAACAGCCACATGAATAATATCTTTGCCAACAAAAACTTTTTCCGAGTTACGCACTACTTTCATAGTTCCATCTTTCATAAAGGCGATGATGTCATCAATATCAGAACACTCCGAAATAAATTCTTCTTTCTTCAAATCTTTGCCAAAGCCAATAAAACCTTCGGTTCTGTTCACATACAGCTTTTCATTGTTAGCAGCAACCTGTTTTATTTCTACTACATCAAAAATGGCAATTTCTGTTTTGCGTTCTCTGCCTTTGCCATATTTCTTTAGTAAATCTTCAAAATATTTGATAGCAAACTTAATCAACGATCTCAGGTTTTTCTTCGTTTCTTCCATATCATTTTCCAAACCTTTGATATGTTCGTCTGCTTTTTTCTTATCGAATTTAGAGATACGTTTGATCTTGATTTCCGTTAAACGAACAATATCATCTTCCGTCACTTCGCGCATCAACAATTTCTTAAAAGGATCTAAACCTTTATCGATTGCTTTGATAACACCTTCCCAAGTTTCCTCTTCTTCAATATCGCGATAGATTCTTTCTTCGATAAATATTTTTTCTAAAGAAGAGAAATGCCATTTATCTTCCAGTTCTTTTAACTGAATTTCCAATTCCATTTTCAACAACATAACTGTTGTATCTGTAGACATGCGCAAAGCATCGGAAGCACCGATAAAATGTGGCTTATCATCAATAATTACACAAGTATTCGGCGAAATAGATAATTCACAATCGGAAAAAGCATACAAGGCATCTACCGTAACACTTGGAGAAACCTGTGGCTGCAATTCAATTAAAATCTCTACATCTTTTGCTGTATTATCTAAAACTTTCTTAACTTTTATCTTACCTTTTTCATTTGCTTTCAGAATAGAATCAATCAGATCTGAAGTAGTTGTACCAAAAGGAATTTCTGTAATTTTTAATGTTTTTTTGTCAACGATCTCCAATTTGGCACGCACACGAATTCGACCGCCACGTTTGCCGTCATTGTATTCGCGAACATCAACCAAACCACCTGTTAAGAAATCAGGATATATTTCGAAAGGTTCTTTGCGTAAATATTTTATCGAAGCATCGATCAGTTCACAAAAATTATGTGACATTACTTTTGTAGATAAACCAACAGCAATACCTTCTGCACCTTGCGCCAGCAACAATGGAAATTTTACCGGTAATTGTGCCGGCTCACGTTTTCTGCCATCGTAAGATACCTGCCAATCTGTAATATCTTCATTAAATACTACATCTAAAGCAAATTTTGATAAACGCGCTTCGATATATCGAGGTGCTGCTGCATTGTCGCCGGTACGAATGTCGCCCCAATTTCCCTGGCAATCTATCAATAAATCTTTTTGACCGATATTGACAATTGCATCATTGATACTTGCGTCGCCATGTGGATGATATTGCATGGTGCTGCCGACAATATTTGCTACTTTGTTATAACGACCATCGTCCATTTCTTTCATGGCGTGCAATATACGTCGCTGTACAGGCTTGAAACCATCATATAATGCCGGTACTGCACGTTCCAATATTACATAAGATGCGTAATCTAAAAACCAATTTTCGTATAAGCCATCAATCGTGGTGATGTGGCTTTCCTGTTCATTAAATTCTTCTGTTGACATTTTTCCGTTCTACTTTTATTTTCGTCTGTTAAGCTTCTATCAGCACTTCTTCTTCAATCACATCTTTTTCTACTTTCAAATTATTAATGATAAATATCTGCCTGTCCGGTGTGTTTTTTCCCATGTAATAATCTAACAATTGTTCTATGCTTTGATTGCTTTTTAAAACAACAGGTTCTAATCGAATTTCTTTACCAATAAATTGCTCAAACTCATTTGGAGAAATCTCGCCTAAGCCTTTGAAGCGAGTAATTTCAGGCTTTCCACGCAGTTTTTCTATTGCTTTTAATTTTTCCTGTTCAGAATAACAATAGATCGTTTCTTTCTTATCACGCACGCGAAATAATGGCGTGTTTAGTACATACAAATGACCTTTTTTTACTAATTCAGGAAAAAACTGCAAGAAGAAAGTCATTAATAATAAACGAATGTGCATGCCATCAACATCAGCATCTGTTGCGATCACGACTTGATTGTAACGCAAATTTTCAACGTCTTCTTCTATATCTAAAGCATGTTGCAACAAATTAAATTCTTCATTTTGGTAAACAATTTTTTTTGTTAATCCATGACAGTTTAAAGGTTTTCCACGTAAAGAAAAAACTGCTTGTGTCTGTGGATTTCTTGCTTTTGTGATAGAACCTGATGCTGAGTCACCTTCGGTAATAAACAGCGTAGTTTCAGTATGAATTTCATTTTTTTCATCTGTGTAATGTACTCTGCAATCGCGTAATTTTTTGTTGTGAAGATTTGCTGACTTTGCACGCTCATTTGCGAGTTTACGAATTCCTGACAAATCTTTTCTTTCTCGTTCTGACTGTTGAATACGTTTCAATAAAGCATCAGCAATTGCTTGGTTTTTATGCAGGAAAGAATCCAGTTTATCTTTTATAAAATCATTTACAAAAGACTTTAAAGTTGGTCCGTTTTCCCACATATTTTGTGAGCCTAATTTTGTTTTTGTCTGCGATTCGAAAACGGGTTCCTGTACACGCACCGAAATTGCGCCGACAATTGCCTGACGAATATCTGATGCTTCAAATTGTTTCTTATAAAATTCGCGAAGTGTTTTTACAATAGCTTCTTTAAAAGCTGCTAAGTGCGTTCCACCTTGCGTGGTGTATTGTCCATTTACGAAAGAATAATATTCTTCACCATATTGATTATTGTGCGTGATGGCAAGTTCAATATCTTCACCTTTTAAATGAATAATTGGATAACGCAGTTCTGATTCGTTGGTTTTTTTTGATAAAAGATCTTTTAAACCTTCTTTAGAGACAAATTTATCACCATTGAAATTGATCGTTAAACCTGCATTCAGGTAAGCATAATTCCAAAGTTGTTCTTCAATAAATTCTGATACAAAATGAAAATTCTTGAAAATGGTGTTATCTGCATGAAACTGAAATTTGGTTCCGTTTCGGTCTGTTGTTTTGGCAATTTTATGGTCTTTTATCAATTCGCCTTTATCGAATTCAGCCACTTTTGTTTCACCATCACGGAAAGATTCTACTTTAAAAAAAGAAGACAAAGCATTAACGGCTTTTGTACCTACACCATTTAAACCAACAGATTTTTGAAATGCACGTGAATCATATTTTCCACCGGTATTTATTTTTGATACGCAATCAATCACAGCACCTAAAGGAATTCCGCGACCATAATCACGCACGGTAACAATTTTATCTTTAATAGAAATATCTATCTGCTTGCCGTGTCCCATAACAAACTCATCAATAGAGTTGTCGACAATCTCTTTTAATAAAACATAAATACCATCGTCCGGTGCAGAGCCATCGCCAAGCTTACCTATGTACATACCAGGACGAAGGCGAATATGTTCTTTCCAATCGAGCGAGCGAATATTTTCTTCGGTATATTTAACTTCAGCCATTTTTAGTAATAAGTCGTGAGTAATGAGTAGTAAGTAATTTATAAATTACCTAACAAACAAATGTATAGATATAGTCATGGAAATTTGCCTGATTTTTTCCACAGCGTTGAATAATAAATAAGTAATTGATTGTTACTTGATTGTATACAAATATCCAACAGAAATGCCCAAACTTGAGTTGTATAATTTAGGTAATCCTGAATTTCTTTTTGAAATACTTAAAAGTCCAAGATTATATCGTGCACCAACTTCAATCCAGCCTTTACCTACTTTTATATCTGCTGCTGCACCTATTACCAAGCCAACATCTAAACGCATATCATCCTTAGTAAACAATCTTTTTTGTGTATCTGATTCTTTAGAAGTTTTATCAACTGAAACAGAATTTTGAGCATAACCACCTGTCCAATAACCTAAATATGGACCAATCTGTACCACACCTTTTACCTTATCAGTTCCAAATTTGCCGACAGCCATGATAGGAAACTGCACATAATTAAGCACTAATTTAGATGTATATTTTGCAGAATCCTGAGAACGTTTCCAAGCTTGTCCTTTTTGTATAAATTCTATTTCTGTTTGAAGGCTGATATATTTATTGAAATCTATCCTAAGAATTGCTGCAATATCAGAACCTAAATTAACTCTTTTTTTATAGCCGTCAGGTGCTGTGTATTTTCGTAGATTGGAAATATTAAAACCTGCTCTTGCTCCAGCAGAAACGCCAACTTCGGCTTTTACACTTAGAAAGTATGCAGAAACAATTAATAATAACAAGCCTTTACGCATAGCAGAACACTAAATTTATGGCAAATATACTTTGATTTTTTAAAGATATGCCAACATTTGTTAAACTATACTTAAAAAAATGACACTTGCAAGCGCAGTGTAATAAAAGGCATTACATTTGTATAAGTAATTAAAAAAAACAAATCATGAAAAAATTATTATTCGCTCTAACAATGATGGCAGGTACTTATGGAGTATTTGCACAAGAAACGGTTCCTGCAGCTGTACCTGTAAATCCAAATGCACCTACAATGAAATTTGAAAAAGATGCAATTGACTATGGTACAATCAAACAAGATGCTGATGGTAACAGAGTATTTACATTTACTAATGACGGAAAAGAACCAATTGTAATCAGTGAAGCTCACGGATCTTGCGGTTGCACAGTTCCAACGTATCCAAAAGAACCAATCATGCCTGGTAAAACAGCAGAAATTAAAGTTCACTACGATACACACAGAGTTGGACCTTTCTCTAAAAGTGTAACAGTAAATTCTAATGCTAAAAACTCACCTGTAGTTTTAAGAATCAGCGGTACTGTTGAAGCACCTGCTGTTGCGCCAACTGCATCTGAGCCTGCTACAATTATACCAACACCGGTTGCTACACCTGCAACTACTGCACCTGTAAAAGCAGCAGTAAAAGCACCTGTTAAAAAAGCAGCAGCACCTGTAAAGAAAACATCTTCTACAGCAGCTAAAAAAACTACATCTACAGCTAAGAAAACAGCAACATCTAAATAATTAGTTATTTCTGTTTAACGATAAAGCCGCGAATATTTCGCGGCTTTTTTTATGTCTAAACTACTGATTAATCTGATTTAATGATTACACAGATTCAGATATTTATCTAGTTAGAATAACGTATTCGCTGATAATCTCTCTCAAGAAAGTTACATCATCTGTCTTCACTTCTTCTACATTCATTTGTTGCTTAATTTTCACTACAGTATTATGTAAAATATCTGCATAAGTATTATTTTGATATTGCTGGTAACGCAATAGCAAATTTTTCAGCGACAACATTTCTTCATCGTTATATTGAGTAACCTGTGGATATTTTGGAACAAAATCTTCTTTATCAGGCAGATTCTGTAAATCGTCTAAAGTAACAATCCTGTCAGGTTTTAATTTTATAACCGTTGTATTTGCGATCATATCACCTAATCGTTGATTTTTTTCACTCATTAAAATAGATATGGTGCCTACTGAAAAAAGTGTGATGCCAAAATCAATGGCACGATATGCCCAACGAATAAGGTAATCGCTGGTTGTTAATGAGTTTCCATTGAGCTTTATGACGATAATTCCTACTATTTTTTTGCCAATGCTTTGTCCGTTAGTGATAATCTCAATCACTAAACTGTATAAATATTTTATGACAAACAAAATACCGCTGATAATAGCAATGACAGTATCTGAATCGGTATTTTTGAAAACATTGAAAGCAAATAATACATAAATAATTATTCCAAAGAAAAGACCAAGTACAGATGTATCGAGCAGCCAAGCAATGAAACGCCATAGAAAACCTGCTGTTTCATATTGAATTGTAACGTTTTGTGTAGTGGCGACTTCTATTTTTGCCATAAATATTTATGAGAATGATGTTTAAAAGTGAAAAATAGAAAATAAATTTAAAACAATGTTCATCTATTAAAAAAAATCTATACTTCAATTCATTAATTTTATTATTTTAGACCGCTGATGAAAGAAACCAAATTCATACAACAAAACAAGAAAAAATGGTCTGAGTTTGAAGATTTATCGAAAACCCAACATAAGGATTCAAATCTATACAGCAAGCTATTTATACAAATTACAGATGACCTTTCTTATGCAAGAACGTTTTATAGCAATCGTTCTGTTCGTGTGTATTTAAATAATCTGGCGCAAGATATTTTTCATAAGGTTTTTAGCAGAAATAAGAAAAAGCAATCTGTTATTAAAGATTTTTGGATGGAAGATCTGCCTTCTATCATGTATCATCATCGCGTTGATTTATTGATTTCTTTTATAGTAACAATGAGTGCTGTTGCGATTGGTTTGTTTACTTACAAGCATGATCCATCATTTGCTGCTAAAATATTAGGTGATGATTATTTGGCAATGACGGCGGAAAATATTGCGAAGAAAGATCCGATGGCTGTGTATAAACAAAGCGGACCAATTTCTATGTTTGTATATATTGCCAAAAACAATCTGATTGTTGATATGCTGACTTTCTTTTCAGGATTAATATTAGGCGTTGGAACATTTTTGGTACTTATAAGAAACGGCTTGATGCTTGCTGCATTTCAGTTTTACTTTATAAAAAAAGGTTTATTCTATGAATCATTTTTGGCTGTTTGGCTTCATGGTACATTGGAGATTTCTGCGATGGTTATTTGCGGTGCAGCCGGAATTGTATTAGGCAAAGGTTTAGTATTTCCAGGCACTTACAGCCGAACACAATCTTTCTTTTCTTCAGCACAACGTGCCACAAAAATATTTTTTGCAGTATTGCCAATTACTTTTACGGCTGCAATCATAGAATCATTTTTAACGCGATATACAAAAGCACCTGATGCATTACGTTTAACATTAATCTTAGTTTCCTTATTATTTATCATAGGTTATTTTGTGTATTTACCATGGCTAAAAAAACGAAACGGAACGCTTAGAATATTAGAAGCAGAAAAAGTGTTGCCTGAGAACTTTGCTCCTTTTGAATTTTTACAAATCAAAAAAATATCAGAAATTATTTTAGATACTTTCAGATTATTCAGAAAGTATGCAGGTTTTTTGATGTCTTCTATTCTTTGGTTTGCAGTTTTATTTACAACAATCGGTATTACCATAAACAAAGATTATTTATTGAAAGACATTTATTACACTCAATTCACACTATATAATTTAAACCATTTTTTTATAGCAAAATACATGAATTGGTTTATGTTCTTAATTCCGATCATGTTCACAATTATTTCTCTGCAAATCTGTTATATTTTTTATAAAGAACAGAGTATCCAAAAGAGTATTGATAGTTTATCATTATATGAATGGTCGATAGGCAAATGGAAACAAATATCAGCAAATTTGATGGTGCAAATTATATTCTATGTAATTACTTCTATGCTTGAATTAAATGTCTATGTATTCCTTTTCATTATTCCAGTACAATTTATTTTTACATTCGCTATATTTTATCCAAGTAAGCAGCAAAGTAATTTTATTGTTGGAAGTTTCAAGATATTAAAATCAGGATTGATGAGCTTATTTGCCATTAACTTAGGATTTTTACTTTTAAGCTTTGGATTTTTTATGCTGGTAAGCACCGTACTCTATCAATTTATTTACGATGCAATCACTATGAATTTAACCAATGAAGTTATCAGTAGCGACAACGTGTATATCGGTTTCTTTTTAATAACGATCACATTTATTGTAGCATTGAGCTTTATCTTTTTCTGTTTGTATCAAGGCGTTTTTTATTTTTCTCAAAAAGAAAAACACACAGCAGAAGGTCTGATAGAACAACTTGAAATTTTAGGAAATAAGACAAAAAGGTATGCGCTTGAAAAATAAAATAGTAATACTTTTTATTTTATGCTTGGCAACTATCTTTAGTTTTGCTCAGGATAGTATTTCGAAAGAAGATACACCTGCGAATCAACAAACTGAATATGCTCAACAGCCAATAAACAAAGGCTCTTTCAACAAAAAAGAATGGACTGATTTAAAAAAGAAATTAAAAATAAAAGATTATAAAGCCGAAAAAAAAGAACCTGAAAAACAAACATCTAAAAAGAAAAAAAAACAATCATATAAAATACCTGCTGAATGGAGTCTTATCATAAAATGGATCTTATTCGCACTGCTAATTATTGCATTATTATTTTTAGTCTTAGTGGTGGTCGGCATTAATCCGTTTAATAAAAAAGCAGATAAAAATAAAATAAATATCGCTTTAGATGAGCTGGAAGAAAACTTAGATACAGCTGCTATTGATCCTCATTTATATGAAGCTATCAAAAGCAAAAACTTCAAGCTTGCCATTCGATTATATTACCTGATGATCATTCAAAAACTGGCATTGAAAGAAAAGATCATTTGGAAGAAATATAAAACAAACAAGCATTACCTAAATGAATTACGCAATAAACCAGAATATCCTGTTTTAAAAGAGTTGACATTAACTTATGAAAAAAGCTGGTTTGGTGAACATGATATTACAGAACATGAATACAACATATTGAATAAAGATTTTGTCAATTTTTTACAAAACATTAATTAAGATTGAGCAACGAACGCAACAAATATATACTTATCGCTTTAGCAATTATTGTTGTTGTTGCAGGTTATTTCTTATTGAGAGATAACTTTTCTGAATGGCGATATAATTTAGACAGAGAAGAAAAAAATGCCTACGGTACTTTTTTAACTTACGAACTTCTAAAAGAGAAATATAAATCGAAAGGCTTTTCTGATATTGATAAGTCAGTAGTGGAAAGTTTCAGAAAACTGAAAAAGAATAAAACATACAACTACATTTTTATCAACCAGCAGCCAAACTATGATTCTGCAACAGTAGATACTATTTATAAGTTTGTAGCAGCAGGAAATACAGTATTCATTAGCTGTGAGAATATGTATGGTGAGTTTCCTGACTCTATTTTATATGATGAATATCACTTGCGTTTAACAACCGGTTATGATGGTTTGTATTACAAATTTATGGATAGTTCTATCGAACGTAAAAATGTTGTTACTTTTAATTTCCTTCATCCAAATTTGCGTGATGACAAAGGCTATAAATATTTTATTCTAAATAAATCTGATACACTTACCAATTATTATTACAATTTTGAAGCCATTGCCGATTCGGAAATTGTGCATACTATTTCTAAAGAAAATGCTATATCTTTTGCAGGCTTTGAAAACTCTTATGACAATGGTTTAAATTTCGCCATACTAAAACATGGCAAAGGCAAATTCGTTATTTTACTGACTGCGCTGCCTTTTACCAATTATTTTATGCGTTCAGAAAAAGGATTGGAATACGCGTCAAAAATATTCTCGCATTTGCCTGATCAGACTACGCTTTGGGACAATATTTCGCATGAATATAATTTCAATAACGATAACAACTTCGATCATGGTGACAGCAGTTTTGGAGAAAGTCCTTTGTATTTTATTTTAAAGAACAGGTCGTTGCGTTGGGCTTGGTATCTAACTATTTTAGGTATTATAATATATGCGGTTTTTCATGCAAAACGTCGCCAAAATATAATTCCTGTTATTGAACCAAAAGAAAATAATTCATTAAAATACGTAGAAACAATTGGTCAATTATATTTCCACGAAGAAGAACATATTGAGATTGCAAATGAAATGCGATTGCAGTTTATGAATTTTATTCGTCATAAGTATTACATCAAAACAAACGAAATTGATGAAGTATTTTTCAAGCAACTATCTCTCAAATCAGCTATTGAAGAAGAAAAGATTACGCTCATTTTTAATGAGTTTAAAGATATTATTAAAGTAAGAAGCATTGACCAGAAAAAACTACATCAACTAAATAATCAATTAGAATATTTTTATAAAAATTGTAAATAAATTTTATGGAAGAAATACATCAAGAAGAAGATCAGACAATCGAAGCAACAAACATAGACACATCAGTAAATGCCGATATTGCATTCATTGCTGATACAGCATCAAAGATAAAAGATGAGATGGCAAAAGTGATCGTTGGACAAGACAGCACCATTGATCTTATGATTGCCGCATTATTTATTGGCGGTCATATTTTATTAGAAGGCGTTCCCGGAATTGCAAAAACACTCACAGCAAAAATGTTGTCAAAAACTATTTCTGTCGATTTTTCGCGCATACAATTTACACCGGATTTAATGCCTGCAGATATTGTCGGAACTTCCGTTTTTAATTTGAAGGAATCTGAATTCAAATTTCGTTCTGGACCGGTGTTTGCTAATATAATTTTGATTGATGAGATCAACCGTTCTCCTGCAAAAACACAAGCTGCTTTATTCGAATTAATGGAAGAAAGACAGATTTCTGTTGATGGACAAACTTATCCAATGTCGTATCCGTTTATGGTCTTAGCTACCATGAACCCGATTGAACAAGAAGGAACTTATCGCCTGCCTGAAGCACAATTAGATCGTTTTATTTTTAGAATAGTGATGGAATATCCAAATCTGGAAGAAGAGAAACAAATACTTCATCGTTTTAATAATGACTTTACTGCAAAGGTTACACAAACCGTACAATCTATTGTAAATGCTAAAGACATAAAGCGTTGCAGCGAAATAGTTGAGAAGATTTTTATTAAAGAAGAAATCATTAATTACATCGCAAATGTTGTACACGAAACACGTAATCATGGTGATTTATTCTTAGGTGCTTCGCCACGTGCCTCTTTATCGTTATTAAAAGCAAGCAAAGCCATGGCAGCTATTTCAGGCAGAGATTTTGTAACGCCTGATGATGTACGAGCTGTTTCGGATGCAGTATTAAATCACAGGATAATACCTTCGCCAGAAAAAGAAATGGAAGGCATTACCGCGCAGGATATTATCAAACAGATCATTCAAAAAATTGAAGTTCCAAGATAAGATGCAATTGACGATGCACGATTTACAATTTTAAAAAACCAATGATTATTATAAAATACTAATGGCTCGCATAAAAAACATATTTCAGCGATTTATCGAGAACACATTTCTCACCAAGCGTTTCTTTGCTGTTTGGGCAATTGCCGTATTATTTTTTAGCCTGAGTTTTAGTCTTGATTTTTTATTTCCTTTAGCAAAACTTATTTTAATCATTTTATTCGCATTCACATTCATCGATTTTATTTTAGTTCAGTTGTTTGAAAATAAAATTGAATGCAATCGCACAACACCAAAAGTATTGCCTTTAGGTGATGAGCAAACGATCTCTGTTTTTATAAAAAACAATTACAATATTTTAGCGAAGATTGAAGTCGTAGATGAATTGCCTGAAGAATTTCAAAAACGTGATTTTTCTTTTAAGTTTGATCTAAGTGCAAACGAAGACCGAACACTCACATATAACATTCGTGCGCTTACGCGTGGTGCATACAAATTTGGCAATTGCAACGTTTTCGTATCTACATTATTAGGTTTTATTCAGCATAAGATCATTTTTGATATTCACGAAACAACACCTGTATATCCATCTTCTATTCAGGTAAAAAAACATGAGTTATTACTATTTAATAAACTGCACACTTTTCAAGGTGTGAAGAAGATGCGCAAGATCGGACACACTTACGAATTTGAGCAAATCAAAAATTATACAGATGGTGATGATATACGTACTATCAACTGGAAAGCTACAGGAAGGCGAAACCAATTAATGGTCAATCAATTTGGCGATGAAAAATCACAGCAGATTTATTCTGTGCTTGATAAAAGCCGTGCCATGAACATGCCTTTTAATGGCTTGAGTTTATTGGATTATGCAGTAAACACAACACTTGTCATCTCTAACACAGCCATACATAAAGATGATAAAGCCGGTGTTATGACATTCAATGAAAAGATTGGCAACTTTGTAAAAGCAACCAAAAAACCAGGTCAGTTAAAGCTTATATCAGAAACATTATACAGAGAACAGGAAAGTAATTTAGAAGCTAATTTCGAGCTACTGTATAATGCCATCACAAGATTAATAAAGCAGCGAAGTCTTGTCATCTTATATACTAATTTTGAAAGCTACTATACGTTAGAAAGATACTTACCAGTACTACGCAAGATCAACAGATCGCATTTGCTGTTGGTGGTGGTTTTCAAAAACACAGAAATAGAAAGATACAGTTTTGAGCATGCAACTGACACTTTAGATATCTATCATAAAACAATCGGCAAAAAATTCTTAGCAGAAAAAGAAATGATGGTAAAAGAATTAGCAAAATATGGCATTCAGTCTATACTTACTGCACCTGAAGAACTATCAACCTTAACTATCAATAAATACTTGGAGTTTAAAGCTAAAGGCTGGATCTAATCATTAATTTTTGGAGATAAGTCAGTATACACCTTTGGAATTTTCACCTGACTTTCACTACAATTACCTTACAAACCTTATCAGCCAATGTTTGTTTTTTTTCGTTAGATATCAAAGCAAAATATCCAAAGAACAACACAACAGACAACAAGAAATGTTTTGTTGATGTTGCAAAATCAATATCTCTCTTTTCTATGGTAAGCAACCTAATATTCATAATCTGTTTTCCAGGCGTTGCATTATTTTCACTACCATCAAAATAAATAAAATAGAAAGATATAACGAATAATAGCTGCCACCAATATTGTTGCAGGAAAGCAAAGTATGGAAGTGACATTCTGAATATAAAATAATTTAAGCCGAAAGTAAACATAATAAAAATAAGCACATCTATAATAACAGCTGCTGTTCGTGGCGAAAAGTCTGCATATTTTATATTACGCGTTTCATACGTTTTTTCATCTAAAATCTCATCCATCTAATTCAAATTTAAAACAAAATAACGATTATGATATTGAATATTAACTATCTTTAGAAAAACATTTTTAGTTGAAAAAATACTCACGCAAAGTCATGATGATATTGTGCTGCCTGTTCGGCTGCACGGCTTGTTTCGATCTGCAGGAAAATCTTTTTCTAAAAAAAGATGGTTCCGGAAATTTTTCTTTTACCATTGATATGAGTGAGTTTAAAAGTATGATGGCAATGTTCGATCAGGCTGGTGATGAAAAGGGCGAATTTACTATTAAAAAAACACCGCAAGGTAAGTTAAATACAACCTTTGAAATAACAC
>Ga0247804_10000081_pt1 | contig 49218 bp, 56 predicted proteins | sample UWRJL029104C1_FD_181142 | JGI IMG/M metagenome (GOLD analysis project Ga0247804, IMG submission 181142) | Plant litter microbial communities from Arlington Agricultural Research Station in Wisconsin, United States - UWRJ-L029-104C-1 | ecosystem: Environmental > Terrestrial > Plant litter >... | reverse complement strand
CGTGATGAGCGAAGGGTTACCCTGTCGTGCTAAAATTAAGAAAGTAAATTAAGGAGAAATATTAAAATGGAAGAATTAGCTTTTGGCCTAACCTATGCGTTACCTGCACTTGGTGCTGCACTCGGTATTGGTTTTATTGGTGCTGCTGCGTTAAACGCATTCGGACGTAACCCTGAAAAATTAGGTGACATTCGTACATTGATGATTACCGCTATCGTTTTTGCCGACTCATTGGCGATTATCGGTATCGTTGTTGCTGTTATCGCGAAGTTCTTGTAGGACCTAAATCGTGAGTTTTATCAGCTATCTTGCCGAAACTGCCGCTACTCCTGAAGCTTCAGGTGGCCTTTTTAGTGCCCTAGGTATTGATTGGCGTTTGCTTATTTTGCAAATTGTCGCCTTTTTGATATTGGTGTTTCTACTAGGCAAATTTGTATACCCGTGGCTGATGAAACAAGTTGACGAGCGACAAACAGCTATCGAAGCGGCTGCTAAGGCTGCTATTGAAGCACAGGCGATGGCTTCTGAAAGTCAGGAACAGATTTCTGAGCTCCTTACGGAAGCGCGCACCCAAGCGGCTGAAATTGTTGATACCGCTAAACTTGAAGCCAGCCAAATGGTAAGCGCAAGCGAAGAACGGGCTCGTTCGACTGCCGAAAAAATTACTGCCGATGCGCAAGCTAATATCGACAAAAGTATTGAAACTGCTAAGCGTGAACTGCACAACGAAACGCTTGAGCTGATTGCCCTTGCGACCGAAAAAGTGATTCATACTAAACTCGACAAAAAAGCCGACGCTGCTTTAATTGCTTCTGCATTGAAGGACGCTAAATAATGACTCGACTGTCTCGACGCGCAATCGCTACGTATGTCGCTGAACAGCTGACTATTGGAACTGACTCTAAAAAAGTCGTTCTACAGCTAGCGGCGTATTTGGTAGATACTCGTCGGACAAAAGAGTTGTCGTTGATTATTCGCGACATTCAGTTTTATCTTTCTGAAGCTGGTTCAGTTTCAGGAGTTATTACAACCGCTACGACACTTACTGCCGAAACAAAAAAGGCTGTAGAGAAATATATTAAACAGCAGACTGGTGCAACAACTGTTGCGCTTGATAGTTTCATCGACCCATCTGTAATTGGCGGCGTAAAAGTCTCCATTCCCGGCCGAGAGCTCGATGCCACTGTCAGTCGCAACCTAACCATCCTAAAGACTCGCTTCAAAAAAGCTTAAACTAGAAAATTACGAGGAATATTATGACCGAGATATCAATTACCGAACTATCAAATGACCTACGCAATGCTATTGCGAAGCTCGAAACAACGGGCAACTTAGATGAAGTTGGCGTTGTCCTTCGTGTTGGAGACGGTGTCGCTTGGGTTCGTGGCCTTCGCAACGCTGGATTTAACGAAGTCTTACAAATCGAAACCGGTGAAGGTATTGTTGAAGCTTTTGCGCTGAACTTGATGGAAGATGAAATCGGTGCGGTACTTTTGGGTGAAGACTCAAAGGTAAAGGCCGGCCAGACTGTTCGCCTTAAGGGTTCTGTACTAAGCGTTCCTATTGGTCCTGAGCTTCTTGGTCGTGTTGTCGACCCACTCGGTCGTGCTATCGACGGTGGCCCAGCTATCAAAACAAAGCAACAAGGTCTTGTTGAACGTGAAGCCATTGGTGTGATGGGCCGTAAATCAGTTCACGAACCACTCATGACTGGTATCTCTGCTATCGACGTTATGTTCCCTATTGGCCGTGGCCAACGTGAACTTATTATTGGTGACCGCCAAACTGGTAAGACAGCGCTTGCTATCGACACGATGATTAACCAGGGTAAACAGAACACTGGTGTGGTAAACGTCTACGTTGCCATCGGTCAAAAGCGTTCAAAGATTGCTCGTTTGGTTGAGCGTTTGAAGCAAGAAGGCGTGATGGATCAAACTATCATTGTTGCAACCAGCCCAGCTGACCCTGCATCACTTCTCTACCTCGCACCATACGCTGCAACCGCTATGGGTGAATACTTCCGCGATAACTCACAACACGCTTTGATGATTTACGATGACCTTACGAAGCACGCTGTCGCCTACCGTCAAATGTCGCTGCTTCTTCGTCGCCCACCAGGACGCGAAGCTTACCCGGGTGACGTTTTCTACCTGCATTCACGTTTGCTTGAGCGTTCAGCAAAACTTTCTGATGATTTGGGTGCTGGTTCATTAACTGCCCTTCCGATTATTGAAACCCAAGCTGGTGACATTTCTGCTTACATTCCAACCAACGTTATTTCAATTACCGACGGTCAAATCTTCCTTGAAACCGACTTGTTCTACCAAGGTATCCGACCAGCAATTTCTGCCGGACTTTCAGTGTCTCGTGTTGGTGGTGCTGCGCAAAGCGGTGCAATTAAGAGTGTTTCTGGTGGTTTGAAACTTGGCCTTAGCCAATTCCGTGAACTTGCCAGCTTCGCACAATTCGGTAGCGACCTTGATGAAGCAACGAAAAGCCAAATTGAACGTGGTCAACGTTTGACTGAACTTTTGAAGCAACACCAATACCTCCCAATGAGCGTTTGGCAGCAAGTTGCCAGTATCCTTGCCGTTACTAAAGGCCACTTTGATACCGTCCCAGCTGCGAAAATTAAAGCCGCACAAGCTTCAATGTTAACTCGACTTTGGGCTGACCACAAAAAAGATATGACCGAACTTGATAAAGGTGCTAAGCCAACTGAAGAGATTTTGAAATCAATTGAGCTGACCGCGCTATCGACCGCAAAAGGATTTGAAGGATAATACATGGCTAATACCCAAGGTTTAAAACAACGCATTCGTAGCGTCAAAAGCACTCGCCAAATTACTAAGGCGATGCAACTTGTAGCTGCGAGTAAAATGCGTAAGGCACAGGAAGCAACGAAAGCTTCTTCTCCTTATACCTTGGCTGCTCGTGAACTTTTGACGGCCTTGTCTTCGCATAGTTCGGTCAAAGACCACCCACTGTTCGCAACTCGCCCAGTGAAAAGCCGATTGATCATTCTCATCGCCTCTGACAAGGGACTCGCCGGTGCTTATAACAGCAATGTTCTTCGCCTTTTTGCTAACGAGCTAAAAGAAGATCAAAAAAATGGTATTAAAAATACGACTTTGACGGTTGGCCGTAAATCGGCACAGTTTGTGTCACGGGTAAAAAGTATTCAGGTGCTTGGTTCATACGAAGACCTGCCCGATCACCCAGATGGTAGTGAGCTTCGTTCTATTCTTAATACAACTCGTGACTTGTTCTTTTCTGGTGAAGTTGACGCCGTTGATGTTGTGTACACCGATTACGTCACCAGTGTTACGCAAACTGCAGCAATCCAACGTATTTTGCCAGCTGGCTTTGAGCCACTCGATGAACAGCCAACGCACACAGATGTTGTGTACGAACCAAGTACCGAAGAGGTCCTTGATGGTGTTGCCTACCGTCTGGTTGGCGCACAATTGTTTCAGGCGTTGCTTGATTCACGTGCCAGCGAATACAGCATGCGCATGATTGCCATGAAGAACGCTAGCGATAACGCCTCGGATTTAATTGACGACCTGTCGTTGGAAATGAATAAGGCACGGCAAGGCGCAATTACCCAGGAACTTGCCGAAATTAGTGCCGGCGCGGAGGCGTTGAATGAATAAATCCAGAACTGACCGAAACAAGCCGCTGAACACACATGAAATTATAGCAACAAAGCAACGCACGAATATTACAGGAAGAGGAGAAAAATAATGGCCAAGAACATAGGAAAAATTATACAAGTTGTCGGTGTCGTCATTGACGCCGAGTTTACGACTGACATTCCAGCGATTTACGACGCGCTCCTTATTAAGCACGACGGCCGAACAATCACTTTAGAGGTTGCTCAACACCTTAGTGAAAATACTGTTCGTGCCATTGCCCTCTCGACTACCGATGGCTTGAAGCGTGGCCAAGAAGTCGAAGCGACTGGCGCGCCAATTAGCGTACCAGTTGGTAACGAAACTCAAGGCCGTATGTTTAACGTGACTGGTAACGCCATTGACGGTAAGCCTGAAGCGACTGGCAAAAAAGCCCCAATTCACCGGGCTGCTCCAACGCTAGAAGAGCAATCGAACAAAAGTGAGATTCTTGAAACTGGTATTAAAGTAGTTGACCTTATTGCCCCACTTGTTAAGGGTGGTAAAGCTGGCCTCTTCGCTGGTGCTGGTGTTGGTAAGACAGTGCTTATTACTGAACTGATTAACAACATCGCGAAATTCCACTCTGGTAACTCGGTTTTCGCCGGTGTTGGTGAGCGTACTCGTGAAGGTAACGACCTTTACTACGAAATGCAAGAAGCTGGTGTACTTGAAAAGACATCACTCGTCTTCGGACAGATGAACGAGCCACCTGGAGCTCGTCTCCGTGTTGCGCTTTCTGCTCTTACTATGGCAGAAGCTTTCCGCGACGAAGGCAAAGACACGTTGCTGTTTATCGACAACATTTTCCGTTACACCCAAGCCGGTGCTGAAGTTTCAGCCCTCTTAGGTCGCCTTCCGTCTGCTGTGGGTTACCAGCCAAACCTTCAAGAAGAAATGGGTGCACTACAAGAACGTATTACTTCGACAAAGAAGGGTTCAATTACCTCAGTGCAGGCCGTCTACGTTCCTGCCGATGACTTTACTGACCCAGCGCCAGCAACTACCTTCGCCCACCTTGATGCAACGATTGTTATGAACCGTGCACTAACTGAGATTGGTATCTACCCAGCTGTTGACGTCTTGGCTTCAACTTCAACAAGTCTTGACCCAGAAATTGTTGGTGACAAGCACTACGATACTGCCCGTGAAGTGCAACGTGTGCTTCAGCAGTACAAAGAATTGCAAGACATTATTGCAATCCTTGGTATGGAAGAACTTTCGGACGAACAAAAACAAACCGTTGCTCGCGCTCGCCGTGTGCAGCGCTACCTTTCACAAGCATTCTTCGTGGCTGAAAAGTTTACCGGCAACCACGGTGTCTACGTTAAAATTGAAGACACTATTCGTGACTTTTCTGACATCCTTGAAGGCAAATACGATGACAAGCCTGAAGACTGGTTTTACATGGTTGACGGTACCCTCTTCGACAAAGCCAAGAAAAAGGAAGAGAAGAAATAGTCTATGCGACTTCAACTTATCACTCTTAGCGGCGTAAGCATCGACAAAGATGTGTATGAGTTAATGGCCCCAACGACGGCCGGTGATATTGCTGTCTTCCCAGGGCATGAGCCATTGGTAACATTGGCCGCCCCTGGTGCTTTGGCTGTGCGACACGCCAAAGGTGATGCAGACAACAAGCTCGAATACTTCGCCATTAGTGGTGGAATTATTGAGATTAACCAAACATCGATTCGAATTTTGGTTGATGAGGCGGATCATGGTGATGACATTATCGAGGCCGAATCGGAAGTTGCGTTGAAGCGCGCACTCAAGCTCCGCGACGAAGCCAGTACTCAAATTGAACTTGATAAAGCGACTCAATTAATTGACCGCCATTCTGTTCGCTTGCAAGTTGCTGGCTTGCGCCGACGACACCGACGCCAGTAATTGTTTCTTTTATTCAAAGGAGATTTTGCGCATGGAAAAACAGCTTAACCCGAACGAAGAACCAAAACAGCCACTGGATTTATACCGGGTCATTTACCCAATTGCAAAACTAGCGCTGGACTATAAATACGACCGACATGTGACCGGTGCGGAAAATATTCTCGATACACCTGCTATTTATGCAGCTAATCATATTCGTGCTGCCGACTCGTTATTACTTACCGAAACATATACCGAAGAAACTGGCTTGCCGCTTCGATTTGTCGTAAAGCAAGGCTATGCGGATGGTACTGGTATTGATGATGAAGGAAAATGGGGCCGCACCGCCAAGTTTGTCGTTGATCATACATTGCAAATTCCCGTAGCGCGCGAAGGTAATGACCGAGCGAACTATCAAAAGTTTGAAGCGGGTGTAAAACGAACCTTAGAGCGTGGAGATTCATTCGGTATTCACCCAGAGGCTACGCGTTCGAGTGACGGGCGTTTATATAAGTTTAAAGCCGGTGCTGCACGTCTGGCGATTGCGAATAAAGTGCCTATCGTACCAGTTGGCCTTGTGTACGATACGCACACTAACAGTAATAAAGTTGATGTGGCCATCTCATTTGGCCGGCCGATCTTCCCGGATGAATTAGAGCGTTTGCCCTACACGCTTATTCCTGGGCTTAAAAATAAAGCCGAGTACGTGACACAAACTTTAGAGAACCGTGTCGCCCGACAAACCGGGATGAGCCAAACGGGTATCTTTGCGGTTTTGCGGAAGTTTCGAGCGCCTGGCAATCGCGAATAAGTAGTGAAGCTTACTGTGGTCATTGCGCTTATGGTACTATGGATACATGCTAATAAATTCTTCCGCCAAGCAAAATAAAGTACGCGGATTTACTATTGTTGAACTACTTATCGTTGTCGTTGTTATCGCGATATTGGCGGCGATTACTATCGTTTCGTATAACGGCATTCAGAACCGCGCGCATGACACGACCGTGCAGTCCGATTTGCGTAATTACGGTATAAAAATTAATAATTACTATTCAGAATTTAATTCCTATCCCGCTGCAAACGCATCGAACTTAGGTGCTTTGGGGCTTACTGTCGCCAAAGGTTCGTATGGGGCGAATTATTTATCAGGCGGAAACTATTACAACTTCTTATATTGTTATAATGCTACGATACCTGCTTTCGCAATAATTGCAGCGAGTAGATCGGGTAAGACGTTCGCCTATTCTAACGGCTCGGTCTCAGAGTCGATTGCCCTAGGAGGAAGCGCTGCTACGTGTGCATCGCTTGGTGTCACCTCTCCTAGTACCTATTGGCTCTATGGCCAGCTCGGTTCAAATATTTGGCAACCTTGGGTTTAGTAAGTAAAATTATTCACTAATTCACGAACCTCTGCGGTTGTTTTCGTGTGCATTAACGTTTCTCGAAGTTCAGATGCGCCTGCGAAATCACGAACGTAAATTTTGAAATAACGCTTCAAGGGGTCGAACTTTCGAGGTTCGAGCTCTTCGTTATATTTGTCGTAAAGGTCTAGTTGATAATGCAAAAGACCTAAGAGCAATTCGGGCGTGCGTTCTGGTTGTTCTGCGGCGAAGGCGAACGGGTTTTGGAAAATGCCGCGGCCGATCATGACGCCATCGATGCCGTACTTCTCGGCAAGTTCAAGGCCCTGTGTACGGTCGAGGATGTCACCGTTAATAGTTAGTAAAGTATTTGGTGCAATCTCATCACGCAAAGCTTTTATTTCAGGAATAAGTTCGAAGTGCGCTTCGACTTTGCTCATTTCTTTTCGAGTTCGCAAGTGAATTGTTAGGTTAGCAATGTCTTGTTGAAGGATAAACGTCAACCATTCCTTCCATTCATCAATACGAATATCCCCTAGGCGGGTTTTAACGCTCACAGGTAGCCCTGCTGCTTTAGTTGCGGCTATGATTTCAGCTGCGAGTTCTGGGGTGCGTATGAGGCCGCTGCCGGCGCCGCCGTGTACGACAGATTTGTCTGGACAACCCATGTTAATGTCGATGCCTTTGAAGCCAAGCTCTTTTAAGCCTAGAGCCATTTGTTTAAAATCTTCTGGCTTCTTTCCCCAAATCTGGGCAACCATTGGGTGTTCGTCTTCTGTGAATGCTAATCGGCCGCGGGTGCTGTGTAGGCCTTTCGGGCTACAGTAGCTGGCGGTATTAGTGAATTCGGTAAAGAAAACATCCGGGCGGCCGGCTTTCATGACGACATGTCGAAAGACAACGTCAGTAACTGCCTCCATTGGGGCAAGGATAAAAAAGGGTTTAGGTAGTTCGTTCCAAAAATTGTTCATTGTTCTTATTATCTCACAAAAAAATACGCAACACCGACCACGATTATTCATGATGAGTGTTGCGAAGAGATAGTGGTAGTAGTTTTTTGGTGGGCGCCGGTTAGGGCGCCCACCAGTTAGTCGGCCGGCGGTGTGTCGTCGTACCGGGACTGAATGCCCTTGAGGCTACCTTGGGCGTTATGCACGCCACGCTTAGCGTTGAGCAGGTTGCCACTTAGTGGCGCGCCGTCTTTGCTTTCGCATTTTTCCTTGTAGTCCTCAGCATCCTTGAGTCGCTTTTGAGCTTCATCAAGGAGCTTTTCCCGGGATTTTTCTGATGCCATTGACATCAACTCCTAAACTAGATTTGCCGAGAACGGGTTATTAGCCCTGAGCGCGGTCGCAGTGCGGGCAGGCTGTAGCGCCCATGTCAGCACCGTAGCGTACAAAGAATTCGCCACCGCAACTGCTGTATTTGCAGATGCGCCGAACGTTTTCGTTGCCGCTAATGGAAGCGGAAGCTTTAGTCGTAAACAATACTTTCACCTCCTTGGGTGAGATGGGTTTGAGTAAAACTGAATGGACGGGGCCGTCGGGTCGGGTGAACACCGACGGCCCCTAATTGCGACCCCGGGTAAGAGGGCCATTTCACAGTCGGTCGGGGGGAACCAACGTGAAATTCTATCACTATCTCTGAAAATGTACCTTCAGGGAGTTGCGAAATAAAAACACCATGTAGGTGTCCTTGTTTCGCAACTCAACCCAAATACTAGGCTATTATAGCACTTTTTATACTAATCCGTCAATGAGGTCATCTTCGAATTTAATCAAACCTACCAAGGTTGCGTCGTAGGTATCTACGTCGGGTAGGTCAAGTGTTATAATATGTTTCCAAACCGCCGAAACGAGCTTTTTAGTACGCTCAATCTCATCGTGCGTAAAATCGGTCTTGAGAATAATTACTTCACCAGAACGGGCGGGCTCAATAAACGCCAGTTGCCCATTAGTGACCGTGTAGCGACCGTAATCTCGTGAGCTTTCAACCAAGATTTTATAAAACATTAATTGTTGACGGTAGCGGTGCAGCTTCATTTTCGTTCGCTCATCACCCTTCGCCCACGCTTCGGATGGGTGACCGGTCTTGTAATCAATAACAGTCATTTCGTTCAACTCATCATCAATATCAACGACGTCCAATGAACCTGTCATGCGCGCATCTTCAAATTGTACAGCTTGATGTCCAAAACTAAGTTCGGCTTTTTGGCTTGGCAAGAATGGCAAGACGCCAGAGCGCACAAAGGCGGAAATTTGCTCACTCCCCTTTTGTGAGTACGTAATGAAATCTTCTGGGGCTAGGCGCTGGCTTTCCAGGGCAAGTTCGAAATCGTGCAAAATATCTTCCAGCGGTTTTTGTTCGCCGGTTGCATTTAGATGAGTGTGCGCCTGTTGCATGGCACGGTGCACGGCTGTTCCGTATGAAGCCGATGGTGATTTTGCACTCGGGAAATGAAGCAAGTTATTGAGTAAGAAATGCTGCGGGCCACCACGCGAAACATCGAGGAAATTATTGAGCGATGTTGCACTGAGCTTGAAATGTTCAAGTTGTGGCGCTAATAAGGCCTTTAAATCTTGAGTGGTTTCGATAAGTGGTTGGTACCAGGCAAGTTCGACGGCTTCGATGTACTCATCTTGTGTTGCTTCGGGCGTTGGGGTCGGTTCGATATTAGTAGCCAATAAGAAGTCGGCCATGAGTGTTGCCTTGTCGCCATCATTACGATCACTGAAAGTAATCACTAAATTGTGCCGGGCACGGGTCATGGCTACGTAGAATAAACGCAGGCGCTCATCGGCACTATTGCCAGCTGGTTCAAGTGGAAGATTCTCGGGATATGCAATTGAGCTACCGCGTGCCCGAGCAGTCTGTCCCCATACGCTATCGGTGCCATTAAATACGTAGACGGTATTAAATTCGAGACCTTTTGATTTGTGTGCGGTTAATAATTGCACAGCTGGAATATCACTGGCGAGCGAGTGGCCAGCGGTACCAATAGTAATACCAAGCCGACGATACAGCTGAAGGCACTCAACAAATTCCTTCAATGTCAGCGTCACGCCTGGCCGATGGTCGCGCAGTTTGCTGCGAATGGTGCGTAGCGCTTCAAGGTATAGAAGGTATTGTTCCGGGTGGTCGTTCAGTTGTGCAGTTGCGAAGAAATAGCTAAACAGTGGGCTTTCGGTCTCATCTACTTGGCCGATAATTTGGTCGAGCATTGGCTCGAGTGGCGTGTGGATACTTGCCGAGGCGCGTTCAATTAACCAGGTGTGAATTTCCACAAACGCTGGCGTTGTTTCCATGACGCTCATCCACGATTGGTGCGCGTCGTGGGCATTGATGCTTAGTTTCCATAAATCGAGTGGCGCAATTCCCCAGGCTGGATGGGCTAATAACTCGGGTAGCTGGGCGTTTACTTTGTCGTGCTCGCCATGGGCTAAATCAACCAGAATGTTAGCTGTTTGTTCAAGCAAAACAATTGGCGGTTGGTCGAGGACGTTATCTTGACGCTCGTAGCGAACGGCAATGTTGTAACGGCTGAAATATGGTAATAAACTTTGGATTTCAGCGTGGCGACGGGCCAAGACGGCGATCTCACCAGGCGCTTCACCGGCGTCTAGGCGACGTTTAATATCGTTAACCAACCAGTGGCGTTCGGAGTGCGGCGCGGCTGCCTGCGACACTATGATGCTGTCCGGCTGGGCAGTATGGGATACGAGTTGCTTGTTTAGTTCTGGGAAACGGTGCTCGAGGCGATCATCACCTTGTTGGATAACGGCGCGCGACGCATCAAGAATGGTTTGGCCTGAACGATAATTATCGGTTAAGACAATTTGCTTCGCCTGCGGGTAGACGGAATTGAAGTTAAGGATGTTGCTAATATCAGCACCTTGGAACCCATACACAGCCTGGTCGTCATCGCCTACTACCAAAATATTTGGTGCGCCCTCATTGACTGGGTTGTCGGTAAGGTTATGCAAAATACGCATCTGCGCTAAGTTAGTATCTTGGAACTCATCAACCATAAAGTATAAATACTTTTCTTGCAGGTTAAACTTTAAATCTTCATGAACTTCGATGGCGTGTACGACTTGCATAATCATATCGTCGTAATCAAACAGGCCGGCTTTTTCCATCTCATTTAAGTACTCATAATAAATGTACGATACTGCTTTTAGCTTCGTTAGGCGTTTGCGGTCTTTACCGACAAATTGCTTCTGGTCGTTTCGTTCAAACCAACGGTTTTTCCAGGCAGTAATTGGTTTAGTTGGGTGTACTGTTGCGGCTTGTTCAAGAGCAGCAGCTAGAGAGTCGGAAATAATACGAATAAGTGGCGCGACGCCGTACAATGGTTCGGTTTCGGCAACAGTTATGACAAGTTGTTCATAGGCTTTTTCGAGGCCACTGGCGGTAGTCTTTTTAATCCCCTGCTCTAAAATTGGCACAAGCAAGCGCTCGACGACATCCAGCGATTCCTCGCTTTGTTGGATGACAGCCAAAAGTTCATCGCTGGTTAAAGCACTGTTTCGCTTAAGCTGCGAGATGACACTTTTCGCATCGGACAAATAGGTATACTCACCGTTCATCATGCTGGCCAGTGGGTTTCGGTTTTTGTCTAACTTATCAAAGATGTCACGAAGAATTTCGTATTGGCGCAGCTCATCGGCTGGCTCGAATAAGGCATTGTTATAAAAGTATTCACGGTTTTGGTTGATGACGTCACTACCGAAACTGTGGAAGGTGTGAATCGCTACCTTGTAGGCGTCTTTGCCGATAATATCGACAAGTCGCTTACGCATGGCCTGTGCGCCGCTATCGGTGAAGGTTAAACAGAGGATGTTTTGAGGTAATGTATCGGTTTTTTTAAGAATATTTGCAATGCGCACACTTAAAAGTTCAGTTTTCCCGGTACCCGGGCCAGCCACAATCATAACCGGGCCATCGATAGTATCAACGGCTTCTTTTTGCCGGTCATTTAGCTGGGTATAGCGCGATTCAAAGCTCATTCATTCATTATACACGCCACAAAAATGGTACAATGTTGACATGAATGAGCAAATGTATGATGATTACGCCCTCGAAGGCCTGTTAAAAGAGCAATTCGGTGTCTCCACCGAGGTTGATTCGGTGATTGCTCGTCGCATTCCGGTTGGCCGTAGCGTCGAAGCGACCCTTTTTCTTACTAAGAAAAAACAACTTTTCCTCTATATTCACGGTGAAGTGAAATTATTATTTTCCGATGTGCAGAAAATTGTTTCTCGAGTTGGCCTGACTGCCGAGTTGTACATGCCACCTAAGAACCGTCCCCACTATTTCGATGAAATTGGCACAAAAAAATTTCTTGAAGTATTTCCAGGCCGTAAGGTTACGACTGGTGAAGATATTGCGTTTTATCGAACACTTGCACCTTACAGCCCTGCATTAATTTTGATTCAAGATGTGAAAAATGGCGTCATCAACCAATTCGATGCCGATAGCAAAAATAACTGGCGCCCACACGCTAAGTTTAGTTACCGCCGAATTCGTACCAGCTAGAGTTTAGCTGCTTGTAGGTCAATAACGCTAAAGTCTGCTTTAGCGGCTAGGCCAACTAAGAAATCTAAAGCACTCGGCTCGTCGATCGCTGCTGCGTCAATAGGTTGGCGCAGCTCGAACATAACATTTTTACCACCAGGAATAGCCCGGAGTTTATAGATGATGGTTTGGTCATTAACATCTTTGCCGAAGTACGCAATTGGCTTTGAAGCGGCAACCTCAGACCATGACGCATCGACCGACTCTTTGTTAGCACCGCTAACGGTTGCGGTATAAGGATAGACCTGGACTGACAAACTGTTATTGAGGGATTTCTCGGTCGTGAAACTAAAGCCGCAGCTATCGCCGATAGTATCGTTAGGTGCCTTCACTCCTGCTCGTACACCTTGGCTGATATCGGTAATTAAATCAGCGTAAAACGTATTTTTGATGGTGTCGATCTTTATGACATTGCAGGCGTTATAATCCGGAGTCTCGGTGAGACTAATTTCAGTTTTTGGTGGAGCTGGTACTGCTTTTGGTGTGGCAAAATAAAGCCCGACAGCTACAGCGGCCACGATTGCCACGACAATAGTAACCTTAACGAATGATTTCATTCGAGCTTTTCGAGCCGTTTTTTTGGTAGTCATATTAATTACACCCCGTACATTTATATGCACTAATAACATTTACACTCGCCGCCGCCGATGCGCAGCCGATATTTACTTCGTAGTAACTCACACGAACGCCGGCGCCTGAAGCACCTTTCCATTTGATGGCATCGCTTGAACCGGTGCTTGCTTTCCAGCTAGCTAATGAACCAAGTTGCTTGGCTTTAATGTTGGCCGCATTTGTACCACAGATATTCGACCAGCTAGCGTTGATAGTGCGTCCGCAATAATCACCTTGGCAATCGTCATCACCGGGAATGAGTCTTAAGTTCATGCCTGGACGAGTGTAAGTGACGGAGTTTGTCGCCTTTGTGTAGCCACTCGCAAGCGAGCCCTTTTTGCATTGCACGGCTGATGTTAACGTGACGCCTTGCCCGTTCGATAAGCTGTAGGTAGCTTTGCTGAAGTCTGCGCCTTCGATCCACGACATGTCGTTAGCTTTCCATTGGTAATATTTCGTTGTGCCACTTGGACAAGCCGCCGCAAGTGCGTTGCCGGTAAGGGACATGTTGTCATTGACGCTGGTAAGTTTGTAGGCAGCTGGTGCGTTAATTGGCGTCGTTACCTTCGCAACCGTCGAGCCGGTGCTCTCAACCCCGCTAACCGTTGCATACACCTTAAGGAACCATTCAGTCCCTTGGGTGAGATTGCTGGAAATAACAACACTGGTCGTTTTAGTTTTCGCACTGAAAGTTGCCGCTTCCTCAGTTAAGCCATATTTAACGGTATAACCCGTAGCCTTGGTTACGGCCGTCCATGAAACGGTCACTTGTGTGGCTGAAGTGGCAGTTGCAGTAACCCCGTTTGGTGTTGTAGTCGGTACTGTAGAGGTTGGCGTTTCCGTAGGAGTCGCCTCGGGCATTACTGGAGTTTGTGTAGTTGGTGTATTGGACGTTGGAATATCAATGACCGTCTCGGCTACTGCGAGCCCGTGGCTCTTAATCTCTTTTAAGTCGCTCCCGACCTCATGGCGGTATATAAGTGTATATGTCGAACACGAACCCGCACCATTACACGACTCGCTATCATCACCCCGGTATTCAATAAAGTCATCCCCTACCAGAGCCAGCGCCTCGCCACAACGAATGGCATTCGTCTCATTTGGCTGCGAACCAGGCACGAGTAAATCTGACTTATCCAAGCCTTTTAATGTTGAGGTAAGCACACCTGCATCCGCCGTCATCGCCTGGCAACTTGGATACTTCCCGTTCTGAGTAAAGTAACTTTCCAGCGCACTCGAAATAGCGCCAACATTAGCACCCCGCTGCCCATCGCGCGCATTAGCCTGAAAACGAGTAACGCCTATAAAAGCCAACCCGGCTAACACCACAACCGCCACAACCACTACAACCAGTTCTACTACAGTAAAACCACCCCGTTTATTCATACGATAATTGTAGCATAAGCAGCAACATCGCCACTAAATATGCTAAAATAATGAACGTTCCTACAAGTGAACCCACTGGGGATTCGCCAAGTGGTAAGGCACTGGTTTCTGGTACCAGCATTCGGGGGTTCGAATCCCTCATCCCCAGCCAAGTAAATAGACCTACGAAAGTAGGTCTATTTACTTGGCTGGTGCTTCGGCTAAGAACCCCCGTTTTGCAAAGCAAAACACCACCTTGGAGTTTTTAGTTCGAATCCCTCATCTTCTGTAATTAGCTAATCAAATTTTGGAATTCCACCATACTCACCTTCGAAGTATTTTTTCACAAAGTTGTCAGAATTTCTAACACCAGCGATAGCATCCAGCCGCTTAAAGCTTGTCACTCCATTGTCTTTGTCGACTAGATTAACTTCGTACTTCTCTAGAAAGTCGAGAACATATATATCGTGTGTGCTAAAAATGATCTGGCCTTTGCCCTTATTAATTTTTTTGTCAGAAAATCGTTCGATAAGAGACCTGAGCATCAAGGGGTGTAGGTAGGAGTCGGGCTCGTCGATAATCGCAACGCCACCTTTCGCCAGTACGTTTTCTATTAGTCGCTTTAGTTTCAACAATTCTTGTGTACCACTTGATTCTTGACTGAAATCAATATTGAAAGAGCCGTCGCCGTACTTATGCTTAAACGTTCCGTCTTTCCCGAAACCTTCAATGCCTAGATCATACTTCTTGATATCATCTTCGGCCATGCTACGCATTTTGGGGTGGCTCTTGTAGTAGTCGAGCGTATGCCAGCGGCTCATTTCGTAGGAACCGAACCTGTCTCTAACTTCAATATTCGTAACGGAGCGATTCCAGCACTTAACTACATTCGCGGCGTAATCGTTGCCGAATTTTTTTGACACTGCAATTATACTAGAATTACCAAGGTCGGCACTTTCCCAAAAGGCTTCAGGTATGCCGAAGCCTGTATCGGTAATTTTGTATTTTTCAATTTCTGCATCCCATCCTCGCAGGAAGAGCCTCTTGTTTGTGAGCTTTTTTTCTGAGCGAGTTCTGACGAGTAGTTCCTCCGACAGGATTCTTTGTGGAGTGAGACTTACGCGATATGTATGAATCTCTTTCTGCATCTCAAAGATGACTTCGAAATTTGTCGGTTTATTCTCCTTTTCGTAACCGGCAAATTGAGATAGCGGAAATGCCCTCTCATCGTGGCTGAAAGAGTTGAGAAGAAGCCATCGCACGAATGCAATTGCGCGTAATCCTGTAGTCTTACCGGAGCCGTTTGCTCCTATGAATGCCTGTATGACCGAAACTCTAGCTTCCGGGAGGCTTGATTTCACGAAACGCTCTTCTGTAGGCGCCTGCTTTCCAACGGTAAAATCTAGGGTAATTTCGTCACGTATTGATTGATAGTTCTGTATTTTTATCGCATGAATCATAGAACCAGTATATCATAAGAGGGTTCTTGAACCGTAATCGGCGATTTTTAGCCGGAATCGTCCTTAGGGCATTTACATTTTCAAGTTCGACCTGTATAATATTACGCAGTACAAGTCGCACTGCGATAAATACAAAAAGGTCCACGAGAGTGGGGGTACGAAACTAAGGGGAAGTAAGGAGGTTCAGTGACAACTATATCTAAACGAAAATAAAACACCGCGAAGGTCTAATTTCGCGGTGTTTTCCAAAATCAGTGAAGCACACATTCTTTTGGTCTCTTGTTAGTTTACCAGACCGAAAGAATTTAGCAAACGTAAGTAAATTAAATAGGAACGGTATATTAACATGAACAAAACGACAATTCATTTTCTAAACGTAGGACACGGTGACTGCACCATTATCGAGCATCCATCGGGTCGACTTACTATGATCGATATTAACAACTCAAAGTCATTGAGTGACAAAGATATTGCAGGACTTGCTGCAATGCGAGACATTCCCGAGTGGGAGTTTCGACGCAAAGGTAGCTATAACATGGCGCTGAATATGTCGTGGGAAGATTATTACAAGAGTAAATTAGTAGACCCGCACGATTACTTCAAAGAAAAGTTAGATGGTCAATCGGTCTTCCGCTACGTTCAGACTCATCCAGACATGGACCATATGTCCGGCCTGCATCGATTTTTTATGCAAGAAAAGGTGCCTCTATGGAACTTTTGGGATGTCGCTCACGCAAAAACGTTTAAGGACGTAGATTTTGATAAGGCGCGTTATGATTGGGACGATTGGACCGCTTATGAAAGTCTGCGCGTAGGAAGCGGCCCGGATGATAAGACTCATCAGGTTAAGAATAATTTGCGCTTTGCACAGGCGTCCTATTGGGTTGAAGACGGCATTAGTGTGCTCTCTCCGTCTCAAGAATTGATTGATTTAAGTGACGAGAAGGTATCTTGGAACAACGTGTCCTACGTGCTCAGGCTTGATTATGGTGGTCGCAGTATTCTATTGCCTGGCGACGCTGTTCAAGAAGCATGGGCAGAAATGGTTGAAAAGGTTCACCCTAATTCACTCTCTGTTGATATTTTAAAAGCCGCACACCACGGACGTAAATCCGGCTATCATAAGGATGCTGTTGATATTATTCAACCCCACGCAGTGATTTCTTCTGTTGGCAAAAAGCCTGAAACAGATGCCCATCAAGACTACAAGTCTCACGGTGCCGAAGTATATTCAACTCGTAAACACGGCACGATAACGGTGACTATGTGGGAAGATGGTGAAGTTTGGGTGAAAGACTCGGCTGGAGAAGATTTGACGACTCTAGCTCCGCTCTCTGAATCTGCTAGGTTAGCTCGTTCGCTGTTTAGAGGTGTACATGTTTAGTACTTACGAAGTTAGGGCGCGACTGGTACCTGCATTGATTTGTGCCGTGCCATACCTTGCATTTGGATATTTTTTCTTGGCGAGTATTGATAGTGGTTTTACTCAATTGGTGCTCGCCCAGGTGATTGGTGGTATTGGCAGCATGGCGGCCGCGTTCCTGTTCTTGGCGTTTGTGGCAAGACATGTCGGCACCTGGCTTCAGGACTTAATGTTCAGTGAAGGTGATCGTTTTCCGACTACCTTAGTTCTTCTTAATGATGACGAGACATTCTCGGTAGAGCGTAAAAATCAGATTCGTAGCAAAGCGAAGCAAGAGTTTGGCATTGACTTGTCGGCTCGAGTGAATGATACAGTACAGGATCGCCGACGTATCGGTGAGGCCGTCAGTCATATCCGCAAAAAGTTTTTTGGAAAGAAAGGCCTTGCATTGCAGCGAAATATTGAGTTTGGCATATCGAAGAATATCGCTGGTGGATCTATTCTTGCCCTGGGCGCATCTCTGGCTGTAGTAGTAGTTAGTTTTTTAGTCGGCTTAACGAGTATTTTTTATCTTGGGCTGATTATGGCCGCAGTTTACTCAATACTGATTGCGTTCGGATTGATTGCCATGGGTACTAATGCAAAACGCTACGCAACGGCACTATTTGAAGAATATCTTGCAAGTTAGGAGTAGTGTCTGGGAGAGAAAAATGATTACGAATGAATGATAAAACAGGTAGTTGAGGCTGCGTCATACAAATGCAAGTCGTTCAGTGTCTAATCGTAATGTATTGAATGTTTTTAGGGCTGAGAATAAGGACGGCGCCTTGGAAGGTAGAGACAGTGAAAAGATTATTCTACAGGGGGAACACGCCAGCAGCAGTCAGAATGGCCAGTATCCCCCATAGGATTAAGGCAAGGACAGCATAGGTAACGAAGTACAATATCACTCCCAGCTCGGGGAGGCTACCCCGCTCGTATTTGAATACGTTGCCGACAATAAAGTAGGAAATTATCAGTAATACAGTGTATATCGATATCATCTGGCCAACACCCCACGCTATGAACGAGTTGGCGAAAATCGGAGCTGTCTCAATCGTGAAATAACAGAGAGCGAACCTTATGATATAACTCAGCCCGCTCAAGAATCTATACATAATATTATTATACCATATTTATTAAAATAAGTCGAAAAAAATGGATTGTGTTGCGTCTCGATTGCTGATCGTTAGTGGTATAATGCCTTCATGACAGATATGCAAGTAGCTGAGTGGATGTGGAAAACCGTTAAAGACGGAACATACTTCTATCAAGAGGTTGCAGTTCATCATATTCTTAGCAACTTTGGTGAACAGTTTGCTTATATCAACGAAAGTGGCAATCACGCAATCAGCAAAAAAGTACTTGCTGAATTTAAGAAACTATCTGGAGATAAGGTCGTTTGGGAGCGTGGATCACGAGCATGGCGACTCCGTACTCAATATGATGATCCGGGACGACAACAAGAGGGCTAGAGGTACTAGATTTACCATACCAGCTACAGAAAAGAGGGCCTTAAATACTCTCTTTTCTGTAGCTTGTGCTTCGGCCGAGAACCCCCGTTTTGCGCAAGCAAAACCCCACCTTGGAGTATTTAGTTCGAATCCCTCACATCGCCTACTTGTCTAAGAAGCCTTGTTTTTTGCAGGCTTGTCATTCTCAACATAGGGATGCTCGAGATCTAGCTGTTCTTTTAGCAGGCCTTTAATCTCACTAACGTCATTGGTCATCCCCCATATTTTGAAGAAAAGAACGATGCATAGAACCCACCATAGTATTCCTAGAAATAAAATGAAAATCCCAAAACCTGCGCCTAATCCAAATATATTTGTCGTTTCTTCTGACATCTGACCCCTCCTCTATTATTGAGACTATAGTAGCACCTGTATGTCTCGAGTGCATAATGTGAATTGTTCAATTTCTTCCTGAAACACGCCCACTATCCCAGCCATAAACATTATTCCAAAAATGCCCTCAACCTAAGCGATTCTTGAAGCTATTGACCAAAATGCATTTTTATGCTATTATAACCCCATTCGTTTTGCACGAACTCCACCCCTACTCGGAAGAACAGGTAAACCATGAAGCGCGACAAGTCCTACGGTAACGGTCTCACTCGGCTTGCAGATCCTGAACCCGAAGTGTGGCTTAAGGATAAGTCGCAGATTATGCAGGTAACGCGTGTAGGTGGTTGGATCACCTACGGGAACTTCTGGGCGTCGCCGATGATCTTGTGTCGCATCCTGCCTCACAAATGGATTGAACTCGGCGAAACGACTGACTGCGGTCCTGAGTGGCCCGGAGTTATTGCGAGATGCCAGCGTTGTGGCTCGCAAATCAACCCGCTTCGAGCTGCCGGATTGCCTGTAACCGGGACCTGGTAACTGAAGCACTCAACGCAACATACACCCTCAGAAAAGGCGCTCCATCAACATTGGAAGCCCCTCGGATGAGGGTGCTTTCAATTCTAATTCTTTTTGGAACACGCCCACTACCCTATCCAAATTATTACAGTACAAACCCGAACACCTATCCAGTGAGCATTCACGCAACCAGATTTTGTTATACTGAGTCTATGAATAAATATAAAACTATTGACGAGTTTTTAAATGACCTCTCTCCTGATAAAAAAGATCAAGTACTTGAGCTCCGCACCTATATTAAGGCCGTCGCACCTTCGCTACGGGAACATATAAAATGGAATGCGCCGAGCTTCGTTAAGAACGGTGAAGATCGCATTACTTTTAACCTATTTAATAAAGAAGGAGTTGTGAAGCTCGTGTTTCATATGGGTGCAACTCGCAAAGAGGATAGAAAAGCAGCACCTGTTTTGGCAGATGCGCAACTTATCGAATGGGTTTCGGACATTCGTGGGTATGTTACTTTTGAGAGCTTACAGCAAATAAAGAGCCAAGAAGGTGTGATTAAGGAGCTTGTTAAAAGCTGGCTTGCGATTGGCTAGTGCTTAAGTTTTAGACTCGCCCTCTCGGTCGAGCCCGCCCCGTTTTGCAAGCAAAACCGTGCCTTGGAATTTTCAGTTCGAATCCCTCATCCTTGTACCTAAAAAACCACTCAATATATGTAAATCACCCGCTGTTAAAGCAACGGAACGGGTGTTCTACATTGCACAGCGGGTGTGGTGATTGAATGGCCTTACCGATTGAGATTTTCTCCGTATTCGTAACCTGTGCAGTAAGCGTAGATACCGGGCATTCCCGGAATGTTGACGCTCGAGTCACAGATGCCAGATGATTTTGCCGTTGAAATGGCCAGAATGCCTAATGCGAGAATTCCGATGATGAACAGGACGCTAACGAGGGTCTTGAAAGCACCGCTCGGTTCTTGGTTGGGCAATGTACTCTCCGTATCTGTAATGGTCGAAATGATTATATCATTTAATCTAAAAAAAGTCAAGCATTTGCTTGTTTGGTTTCTGCGCTTGTACCTACCCTTCATAAGTTATCCTGAACACCTCCACTACTCTTAGCCGGATGCGATAGCACAAGCTGAGATCCATGTCCCTAATCGTGCTATCGCATCGGAAATTAAAATAGAATCACGTAAGTGATCCTATTTTAATTAGTTCGTTTTAGTTATAAGGTTGCTGTATCAATCACAAATCGGTAACGAACATCAGACTTCAACACACGGTCATACGCTTCATCAATCTGGTCTGCACTGATGATTTCAATATCCGCACCAATGCCATGCTCCGCACAGAAATTAAGCATTTCTTGGGTTTCCTTGATTCCACCAATCGGTGAACCAGCCCATGAACGGCGCCCCATAATGAGCGCAAATACTTCTACGGAAACAGGTTCAGCCGGAGCACCTACGTTAACCATCGTTCCATCTACCTTGAGTGTTCGTAAATAACTACTGATATCAATTTCAGAGCTACTCACTGTATTAATAACAAGGTCGAAACTGTTCTCTAGTTCTTCGAATTTACCTTCATCGCTCGTGTTGAAGTATTGGTCAGCACCGAGTCGTAAGCTGTCTTCTCGCTTCTTTTCTGAGTGAGATAAAACAGTAACATCTGCACCCATTGCGTGAGCAATCTTAACCGCCAAGTGTCCAAGACCACCAAGTCCAACAATGGCAACTTTCTTTCCGGGACCTGCATTCCAATGGTGCAGTGGTGAGTAGGTTGTAATACCTGCACATAGCAGTGGAGCAGCTTCTGAAAGTTCAATACCTTCAGGAATACTAAGTACAAAACCCTCTTTTACTACAATGTGTGACGAGTAGCCGCCTTGAGTTTGTGAACCATCGCCGTAAGTATCAACGCTGTCATATGTACCAACATTTCCTGTGACGCAGAACTGTTCTTCACCTTTAAGACAATATTCACAGCGCCCACAAGAGTTAACCATACAGCCGACACCAACGCGGTCGCCAACTTTGTACTTCGTTACTCCTGAACCCACTTCGCTAACAATGCCAGCTATTTCATGGCCAGGAGTAATTGGGTAGACGACTTCGTCGCTCCATTCTTGGCGAACTGTATGAATGTCAGAGTGGCAAATACCTGCAAACTTAATTTCAATTAATACGTCATCAACGCCCACGTCGCGCCGTTCAATAGTTGTCGGTTCATATTTTCCAGTTGGGCTAAATACAGCCCGGGCTTTTGCTTCAATCATATAATTTAATTCCTTTATGAGTTAGATTCGCTACTATATTCTTCGTTTGTTACATGGTCTAGCCACGTAACGGGGCTTCCGTTCTCATCCGCCTCGGCGCGTAATCCATCCTGCGCCGTCGGTCACATATAAGGTCTGAAATACTGTGCCGGTGAACCATTCTTTTGGACCTTGGCCTGTTGGGCAATTATTCTTTGTGATTTTCATACTACCTCCCTTTTGTATGCAATTATTCTATTGGCAATTTTAGAGCTTTAGAAAGTTGGCGAGCTTCGCTGCCGATTCTTTCCATCTCCTTTTCGTCATCGACTTCTGCCGCTTTCCAGTACTGAATTTTAAGCGCAACGTATTGCTTGCGAAGTTTTAAGTACCGGGACTCTGCTTCCAGCCGTATTGCCTGTGAACGAAGAAGCTCGATTTCACCTCGAATTCCCGCTTTGCCACGACCGATATTATCCATATAAGTTTTCATATCATCTAAGGATAATCCTGTAGCATGCAGGCACGCGAGTGTGTCAATCCTATCGAGATTATTCTGGTTGTAGACGCGCTGTTTGCTACTTGGATCTCTTTTAATTGAAGGGATAATACCTATACCTTCGTAGTACCTCAACGTACTCGCTGGTAGGCCGCTGAGCTTCGATACTTCTTTAATTGTGTATGCACTTTGACTAGTCATGTATCTATTGTAGGAAGTTAAAGTACTTTAAGTCAAACATTGCGGCTTATTCAAAAATAAAAAACCGCCTAGAAATCCAGGCGGATGTTGATGCAAGGCCTATTGCCTCACAATTGATTAGTCGGCGACCACCCAGACGAAAGTTTCCTCTCAGTCTGGATGGTCGCCTGGTGACAGCTAGTGCTGATGACCAGCTATCACGAGTTGTTGAGCTCGAACCACTCTAGGCGCAAGTTTCGTCCGGTTGTCCCGACGGTAAACCCGCCGACGCCCGCACCGACACCGATGCCTTGATTGCCGATGTTCTGGATGTGCACATTAGCACCAACGGCGTACGAGTTGCCAGGTCGCGTGATTTCGACGGCTTCGATCGCGAGACCTCGGCCAGTCGTGCCCACAGCGATTGTCGTGCCCCTACCGCTCGTGCACTGTCGCTGTTGCCAGCCGATTGCTGAAACGTGAGCGTTGAGGCAGATCACTTTGCCTTGCAGCTGGGTGACCTTGATTGCCTCGATGCGCAAGGCTTGACCCTGGGTTCCCTGTGACGATGACCACCCCACGTTCTGGATGTGTGTACTGACCTCGAAATCCCTCTGGGAATTCGTGTAGTACGCGTGTGCTGGTGTCGCCACGACGGCGACACTCAGGGCGGTCAACACCGCCACGGCGATTGCCGTAGCGCGAACATGCCAATTCCTGCCATTCAGAAACTTCATCTTGTGGTTCACGAGTCTTCTTTCTTCTCTATCATCTCTTCCGGAGACAAAGCGGGACCAACTAATTAAGACGGTCAAAACAGGCTGGAAGATATCTCCAGCGCACTTCAACCGTCTTAATGAATGACCGTAAAAAGAAGCTCGAACTTATGGGAACTAAATTCGTTCGACCATTTGTATATTATATAACATTATGTGCATTTATGCACTAAATTCGAGTATGGTTTTTATACGATTCCCATAAGACAAATAGCCCCCGAAAACTCCGGAGGCTACTGCCTACTTCAGGGTAATTCGAGGGCTTATAACATTACTAGTTCATCGCGTTCAGACGGTTACGACACGCACGTTGTACGTCTTCGAGATGAAATCGGCGGCAGGTGCTTTGCGCTCGGGTCCGGGCTTGTAAGTGCCCGAATCAGAGTTCAAGTAAATAACCGATTCGCCGTTCTCGTCGAGGCATCGCCAAATCTCGCAGGCGTAGCGCACGTCCGGGTGGTAGCCCGACACGAGCACGTGCTTGGAGAGGATCCAATTCAACTTACTGATGTCTCGCTTGTTGCGATTCTCCAGCGTGGTGATTCGGATTTCGTCGGACGTCATCACTAGGTTGTACTTGAACGTCGCTTCGTGTTTCGGGTCAGATGTTTCACTGATGCGAAGCATGTCTACGATGACGCCACTGGGTATTGCTTCGTACCTTTCGGTGGTTGCAGCCAGATGGCGCCGGATGAACCAGATGGACGGTCGCGAGAACAGCAAGTATTTCTTGAGCTTCGTGACCTTATTCAGCTTTCCGGGGAATGATTTCAGCGGAGTGCTGAGCTCTGGGGCATCAAGGACGTTGCTCGGCCAGGTGTGATATATGATGTGCTCACCCAGTACGAAACTTAGGTGCGCGCCTACGTACGATGGCCGACTTATTCCGACAGCCATCCTCTTTTCACCTTGCCATTTGGCGCTGGATAGATCGCTTTGCAGGCTGAGCTCTAGGAGCGGTGCGGGCATGTGATCGGTCTTGTGAAACTTCTTTGACACAGAACGAAACACGCTCGTGAACTCTTTGCGCCAGACGGACAAAAAGTGGTCAGAAACTCTGGCCCCAGTCTGAACGACGCGCAAGTCCACGGGCTTGCCATTGAGCTCAAGACCGTTACTCCAAATCACACCAGCCAACTTTGAGGGTCGGTAAATGTGAACCAGACGACGTCCGCCACTAGTGAAGCCAGCTGCGTCGAGTACTTGGGCATTGGCGTGAGCGCAGCTTGGGCCGCGCTTGTCGCTGTGCTTCTGTATTTCGAGCCGTAGCTGTTCGATAGCTTCTGCCGGTAGGTCTCGGAGTTCAAACAAAATCCCTGCCTGAACGCGGCCCTTCGTGTTGGCCACGTAGGACTTCTTACGCCAGAACATGAACGCCGCGAACTTGTCCCAGCCGGCCCCCTTTTCGCTTTCGGCGCTTCGGGGAATGGCTAAGAATGTATTCGGTTTCCCGAACCCCAAGAAGACGACATTTTTGTCAGCAAAGACGCTTTCGATAGCGAAGAGCGTGAGCTTTGATGCAGGGTCGACTTTGGTTGGTACGCTTGACGCGTCAAACACCAGTCGTGATCCTCGTTTTCCAAGGATTTGCGGTGAAACACGAGCTTTACTCGTGAGACCTTCAGCATCCATCTATGAGTTTCCTATCTGTTGGATGAGTAATGTTGGGTAAGAACTTCTCTTGATCGGAACGACCATAAGACTGTGATTATAATAACATAAAAACTACAAAAAGCAATTTCTCTGACAGTCTATATTTGATATTTTACTCAATTTATGCTATAGATATACTAACAGCACCGCTGTATTTCGTACCTACACATCAATCCCCCTCCCCTGCCCATTCAATCTTTTGGAGAGTATCATGAGCGAAAATATTCTGGATATCTACAAGAAGCGAGCTGCGAAAGAAGCAGCCGAAGCCACGGCGAATCACCGCACGGCCGCGCAAGCAGCCGAAGCCGAACGTCAAGAGCTCCTCGCGAGCATCGATGGCCACCTCGATCGCATGTTCGAGCGGCTTGAAGCAGTCAAATACGCCGATGTCGGTACGCCGGCGAATATCCGCCTCGTCCGTGACGATTCAGGTGTAGAATCCGAAAAGGTCATATGGCATGCTTCGGGTGTTAACGAGCGGCGCTACGGACAAGATGACTGGAGGCGAGACACTGTGTACGTGTGCTCCGACCGCTCGTTCTGCATTGTCGTGCCAAGGGGTGCGTATAGTGACAATAGCGACCCGGTCGTTGTGTTTCAGCTCGACAGCCTCAGTCTCGAAGATTTGAAGGCAGTAGTGACTGGCATGGGCTATGTCGGCCTTCGTGTTCGCAGATAGCTGATCGTGTGTAATGATCGAAATAGGAGTCGCAAGACTTCTTCGAGCCCGCCCCGCATAGTAAGCCTACTTACTCATCGGGCGGGCTCGCTTTCTTTTGAATTGGTATCACAAATAAAAAACCCTGGCTCTACACGCGTCGCGAAGACGGCGTAGAGCCAGGGTACACTCTCTTTCTTTCGTAGACTCGCTTCACTACTCTCAAGCCAGCTATGTCGCTTAGATCATGCCGCAGCTGAGCTTCTGGTCACTGGGCGCGATAGTTGCCTCGGCAAGCCACATCAGCGGGATAGCTCGCATCGCCCAGACGGCACTTTGGTTACCCATCTTGCATCCCGTATTTGTCACGAATGACGAAGGGAATGCAAAAACGAAAGTGGTGATGACGGGGATGATGATGAGCCAGACGAGTTTTTTCTTGTAAATTGCGACGACGATCGGCAGCAAATAGCTGGCCGACATTGCCGCGATGATGTAGATAGTGGTGGCCACATAGCTCTGCCCGATAGCGTTACCTACGAAGCCGACGACAGCAATGCCGAAAATGCAGAGGCCGATCCCGCTCGTGCAAAACGCGAACAGGCTTGCTGTGCCGAAAAACCATGCAAAAAACTTTACCATGATGACCTTCTCTGCTAATGAGTGAGTGATGGAGACTGTTAAGGTTCGAACCGAACGCTGCATTACGCAACGACCGTATCGTACTTGCGTGCGACGAGAATAGGAATATTTTATAACATAAATTTAATCATGTCAATAGAACTTATCGAGCTTCACGAAGAAGTATTGAGTGTAAGGCTTTAAACCACACGTCACTATCAACGAAGAATTCTTGGGACGACTCAATCGTTCGCCTTTATACACTATAAAATCTTTCATCCTCTTGGAATCATCAGTATAACCACACAGTTATATAGATTTTTAACATGACTGAGAGTGAAGACTTCTCTTCGGGGGCGCACAAACCTGTGCGCCCCCTCGAGATGCGTGACGAGTTACTCGGTGCCGTACAGACGCGGAACGTCGATGAAGGCAGCGATGGGCTGGTCCTGCTGAAGGTAAGCCAGGTAGGCCAGCTCGACCAGTACTCCGTCGGAGGTGAAGAAGAAAAACCCGTCACCACCTTCGCCACCAAAGGTGCCATTGTCTCGCGCGGAGTCGACGGTGAGGCAGGATTCGCCACTGTTGTACTTGCAGATGATTTCCTGCTCTGGCGCCAGCTGGGTGCTGGCGTCGTACACGCCGCCCTTGATAACGTAGTAGCCAATCGCCTCTTTCGAGCCAATCGGCATTACGTACACATAGCGGACAGCAGTGGTGTCTTCTTCACGGCTCAAGCGTTCCTGCTGGGCTTGGATGCCCAGGGAGTCGTCGAGTGTGATAGCAGTCTGCTTGTCTTGCCTGTCTTCGTACTCCTGGCTGGTGCACGAAACTCCCATAAGGGAGAAACTGAGCAGCACTGCAGCGAGTCCGATAACGGACCTTCGGATGGGGATTTTCACGGGGTGTTCTCCTTGCAGTCGGTTGCCACGTCGGCAAATTGTCCTTGGGTTTCGATTCGTTCGGGCAGGTCAGCCGCGCGCCAGTCCTCGGTGAGGTAGCTGCGTGCGTCGGCGTTGTAGTCGGCGACAAGGGAAAGGCAGTGACTCACGATGCCGGTGTAGTTCGTGCGAAACACCGTGTTATCGGGTTCCGCCTGAAGCTGCGCGTAGGCGTTCGTGATTTTGATGTCATCCGCTTCGATGCTGGCGAAGTTCTGTTCGAACTCTGCCTGCGCCTCAATCCAGTTGTCAGCTGAGTTGTTCTGGATGACGCCGTCGCCTTGACCCTTGATGTCGCTGGTTGCGACAGTAAAGCCCCAGGCCGCAACAGCCACAAGGACTGCTACGACAAGGATAATAAGCCACCCGAAGATGCCCAGCCCGAACCACTTTCGTGCTTCGCGCCGGTCTTCGCGACCGTAATCACTCATGAGTCTTCTCTCAATCAGTCATGTTGTTTGTTTAGGTGCACTTTATTCAGGTGTGAGTATGAATTTAGCTTGGCTATTATATCAAATTATTGTGTATTTGTCAAGTATATCACGATCCCTACCCCTGTGATTTGCATAAGTATTGTTATATTCTAAAAATATGTTATAATGTATATACATTTAAACAAGGTTCCTATCGTGTTCGGTAAAAAATCCCCAGAGCAACCATCAGACGACTTTTCACTTAGTCATATTTCAGATCAAGACGACGTAATTGCAAGCTATCGTGCGCGAAGCGAATCACAACAGAAAGATCAAGCGGAATATAGCGAAGAATCACTTGCAGGTCTTTCCCCTGAAGAGCAAGCTCGCCGTCGCAAATTTCAAGATGCCGTACGGGGTATGGTTGACGAGAAGCATGAGAACGACCAACGTTCAGGACGAAGAACGTATACTCGCCGATTTGGAAATAACTTATCTGAAGGGTCGGTAGTACCGCGCTTGGTCACCCTTGGAGTCGTTGGAATCGCTTCATTGTTCGGGCCTGGTATTATAACTGACGCCAACTACGGTGACGAAAGAGCTGCTCAGTACCTTGAAGAAGCTGGCTATACCAACGTCGAATTAACTGGCGAAAGCCAATTTCTCGTTTCATGGCAGGGCTGCGACGGCACTGACGCCGTAAAGTATTCTTTTGAAGCCACTGCAGTCAATGGCGTCGATACAGACGTCATTGTGTGTAAGGGTATGTTCAAGGGCGCAACAATCCGCGACTGATCAATCTCTATACCTCCGAAAACTACCCCTTCTACTCAAGAATATCTCCAAAGAGTATAATTTAAGTATGACGAGTGGTGGTAATAAAGCGTTTAGAACCGGTGCCAGTAAGCTCTTACTAAGTGCTATCTTTGGTGTTGTCGGAGGGTTATTCGCTATTGCAGTCATAGGCGGCTTAGACTTTATTCTCACTCACATTTGGTCTAATTGGCTTGGGTATAATTTAAATGACCCAAAGCGCGGAATCGTTCAGCTAGTCGTGCTGCTTATTGTCGGGCTGATTATTGGCTTGTTAGCTAAACGTTACGGCCCGAACGTCGGCAACATCGAGTCTGTTATATCCGACTCTCTCGAGCACGGCAAAATAAACTGGAAAATGGCCTTTAAAAACGTCGGCATAGGTATTTTATCTATTAGCAGCGGGGCTAGCCTAGGCCCGGAAGCGCCGGCCGCTATGATTAGTGGTGGCGTCGCGAGTGTCACCGCAGAAAAATTAAAACTAAATAAAGAAAATAGCCAAATCATTAATATTTCCGCTGTATCGGGTATGCTTGGCGCGCTTCTCTCCAGCCCTTTTGTTGCGACTTCAATGTTCATGGAATTTTCGAAACAAAAAATAAATGAGTTGCGGTCGATTGTGAGCTACACGTTTGTGGCTGGTTCGTTTGGAATAGCAACATTCTTCATTCTCTTTAACAAGTTGTTCGCCTCTAGTTTTGGTATACCGAAACTAGCTGGTGGCCCGACTATCTATGACTTGTTAATGGCGTTTGTTTTTGGAATTATTGGAGCAATCTTTGCTGTATTGGTTGGATTAGTTATGCGTCGTCTTGAACCATTCTTCAAAAAACTCGATAAAAAACTTATTTTACGGAGTGTTGTAGGCGCCGCCGTTGCGGGCATTATTGCGGTTATCTTCCCTATTACAATGTTTAGCGGTCAACACACTATGGCTACGATCATCACTCAAGCCGCCAGCTATAGCGCCCTTGTTTTATTCTTAACTGCACTAACGAAGCTATTCGCCACGGCCACATTAATCCGGACTGGTTTTTTTGGCGGTCCCATCTTCCCTACCTTCTTTTCTGGAGCAGCATTAGGGCTGGCAGTGAATACATTTTTCCATAGTCCAGTGGCGGTTGCTGTTTCTGCGACCATTGCCGGCATCATGATTATATCGTTACAAAAACCACTCTCCGCAGCGCTAATCACCACTGCCATAGCTGGCGTTGCGGATGCGACGGTGATTGCTTTGGCGGTGAGCGCCGGGCTGGTAGTTTTGGTAGCAGTAGAGCGCCGCGCGAAGTCTATCAAAGCTTAAGTGACTATTTGTGTGATCTACATCACAATCTATTTCCTTTTTTGTCATATTTATTGCATATCTATTTATTTTATTCAAAACAAGGCGTACAATACCAACCATAAGCGTATCTACGCGTAGCTATAAAAATAAATAGGAGTTCAAAACATGTTCGTTTTCAATGCTGAGGGATGGTCACTTGTTGGTGTTATCGCAGTTTGGGTTGTGGTGCTGGCGGCACTTTTTGGCCTTAATGAGATTACGAGACGTTCAAAGTATATTGGCTTCTTTGCCTTCTTCATTCTCCCTATCATCCTGTCTTTCGTCTGGTTTACGATATTAAAAGACACGACATACACCGATTGGTTCCATCTCGTTAAAGTGTACTCGGCAACGGCAGGCTGTATTGGTTTTTGGCTTATTCGCCACATTAAAGGTAAGAAAAATAAACGCACCAAAAAACAATGGCGACTGGCTGATGTGAAATGGGTGCTGTTATTCCCTCCCCTTATTTTGGCCGTTAATATTATCGAAGCGGTGACTCGTGATTTGCAAGTCGGCTCACTGTACCAGGGTGGCGCGATGCTAGCCGACGGTTCAATGTTTGTGCTAGGCGGCCCATGGAACTACATGAATGCGATTGCTGGTATTTTAAACATTATTACCATCACCGGTTGGGTTGGCATTATGATCCGCAAGAAAACCAAAAAAGATGGCAGCCAAGATATGCTTTGGCCTGACATGCTATGGTTCTGGATTATCGCCTACGACCTTTGGAACTTTGCCTATACGTATAACTGCCTCCCTGGCCACTCATGGTACGCCGGCTTAGCGTTGCTGATTGCGCCAACACTGTGTGCATTTACGGTTGGTAAGGGAGCCTGGCTGCAGCACCGTGCTCAAACACTCGCACTGTGGTGTATGTTTGCGCAAACCTTCCCGGCATTCATCGACAAGGGTCCATTTGCAGTTGCCTCGACCTATAACCCAACCGTTATGTTTGTGGTGAGTATGCTAGCACTTGTCGCTAACGTCGCCGTCTTTGGTTATATGATTTACAAGTATAAGAAGACCAAACGTAACCCTTACCTTGGCGAGTTGTATACTGATCTCGCTGAGTACAAGCAAATTAAGGCGCTTGGAGTTTAGGGTATACTGAGACATACACTCAATGCAACAATTTACTCAAAAATATACCATAGTTCACTTGAACGACGATATGCCGTTGGGCCATGAGTACTCAATGGAAAACTGGCCGTCACATGTTACTCTTGCTGATGTATTTTCGATCGATGGAGATGCTGACTCGCTACTGCAAGATTTGAGCAAAAAGTTTACTTCTACCAAGCCTTTCGACGCAAAAGTTGTTGGCGATGAATGGTTCGGAGAATCAAAAAACATCCATGTGGACATTATTGATAAGACCGATGAGTTATCGACACTGCATGACGAAGTACTAAACGTACTACAGAATTATGACGTAAAATTTAACAGTCCTGAATATAATCACACGGGTTTTAAGCCACATTCTACAGTTCAGAAAGATCATCAACTTAATCTTGGTAGCGTCGTAACATTTGACTCGCTTACGTTGATAGATATGTTTCCTGACGAAAACCCGTATCGAAGAAAGGTACTTGGTACGGTTTATTTTTCCTTCTAGTCACATACAACGACGCGGTTTCACTATCGTCGAGCTCCTTATCGTAGTGGTTGTAATTGCCATCCTTGCGTCAATTACATTCGTTTCTTTCAATGGTATCCAGGCTCGCGCCCGGGATTCAGTCCGCCTCACTGCTCTTCGGAGCCTCACGAATGGGCTGGAGATGTACTGGCTTGAGGCTGGGCATTATCCAAACGCATGTAATGCATTCAATGCGGGGTGCGCTATTTCAAACTTATCCGCAGACCTTGCGCCTGCGTATCTAAGCACAATCCCCGCTGATCCCGGCCCTGGCCAGACTATATCGTATGTTGTGGGTGGTGAGGAAGCGCTTTGGGGCCGAAATTACGGAATTTATGTTAAATACGAGACAAAGGCGCCGTGTAAATACCTCCGAGGTTTAAACCCGCCAGCTGGCTGGTGGCCTGATGCGCCCATATGTTCGACGTAGCCCGCGACATTGACTTATCATCCCCTTTATGCTATAATGTAACGATCTCAATAGAATCTATCTAGCGAGCGCATTTCATCCAATCGAGCTGTCCAGCTCTTGGCTGGAATTACAAAAGGAGTAGCTATGTCTGCTGTAAAGAAAGGCGAAGACACTCTCGACCAAGTAGTCGAAGAAGGTCTCGACAAGCAAATCACCAACGCGAAGGACGATTTCTTTTTCTTCGGCGCGTTGTTTGTCGCAGGTTTGGTGCTTTTTGCTGCGGTCGCGATTGTTATCTCGGCACTCGTCAGCGCCACGGGCATCCTCAACCCGCCCGCGTTTGTTGGTATTGTCGTATTGGTAATCGTCTTCCTTGCCCTCCTGGCAACGAAGTCGCTCGCCGCCCGCTATATGTACCTCAAGCTGATCTCCAAGAAGTAGCCCAGCTGCTTCGCACCACCCCGCCCGAGAGCATAAAACACTCTCGGGCAATAACCAAAGGTATTTATTGAGGTAGATGGTTTTGATTATTGATCACGTTATAAAAGCGGTACTGAACACTCGTCGATATAAAGAAAGCCCCGCTACGGAGAGTTGGCGAGGCCATCTTCAACCCGTGCGGGGCTTGTGTTTTTATGTGAATATTTTAAATGTGCTGTATGCCATGCTTAGGCCGACAGCGAAAATCATATACACTATTGCATACCGATTGTAGGTTGCGTGCAATTTGGCCGAAGCCAAGGTTGCAAGCTGGGTGCTGCCGGTTTTCTTGTAGGCGCGCAGGTACGCGGCCATGAAGACTCCACCCACCACGCCAACAACCAGCAAGCTGGAAATTGGGTAGATGATGTTCACGACGTGCACCATGCCGAACCAAAACGTTGAAATGAATCGCTGTTTGGCCGTCCAACTTTCTGCACCCATGCGGAACCACTGCTCTTCGAGCATAGCGGCACCATCCCAGAACTTTGCTTTGTAGCGGTTTTGGTGTTTGATACCACCGGCAAAAAACAACAGTACCACGATCACAATCACTCCCGGGACGTTCCCCCATGCTTCTCCGAAGAGATGTTCGGTCCCCATCATAATGAGCGTTGCCGGGCTGACAAGCATCCATGGTATGAAGTGCGCAATAAGCAGAAGTGATCCAATAGCCAGAACTACCAGCACGCCGGCGAACAGACGATACGACCCAACCTTAGCCAATTGCTCGGCGTCTGGATGAATCAACCTGCTGTCTTTAGGAAGCGGGCCTAGCCAACGTGATACCAGCGAACCCATCCAACCTGTTGGCCGACGGAAGCGATTAAGGGCGAATTCACGTTCGTAGTCGCGTACTGCTTTCAGGGTTTCGAGTTCTTCGTCAATTTCAGCGATCCGTTTCCGGTTTGCGTCATAAGCAATCTCGAATTTTCTCCGTTCAAGTGTCGAGTACTTCGCTTTCATCATTCCACTAAAAAATTCGTGGGATTCATGGGTTAGTGCATCATGCTCGGTTTCGAGTTCCCGAATGGAAGCCTCGATATGGTCTAAAGTGCTCAACGAGCACCACCTCCAATCGGTTTTTTGTATGTAAAAGAGCTTGTATATAATATCATAAAACTACACATGTAGCAAGGATATGAAAAGCGCCCCATCCGTATAAATACGGAGGGGCGCCTATCCCATGCAAACGAACTTCGAGGAGTTAGCTGTTGCTGCTTGCGAGCATGCCGAGGGTCTGGTCGATCTGGTTGCCAGTGGCGACCACGACGGTAGTTCCCTTGTTGCCGGCAGCGTCACGCACAGCGTTGTTGGAGTCGATGGCGACCAGCAGGTTGAGTGCTTGAACGGCGGTGAGGCCGGTGTCGCCAGTCATCTCCTTGAGTGCTTCGGAGTTACCCTTGGCAATCTTGGCACGGTTCTTGATGTAGGCCTCGCCTGCAATCTCAAGCGCGGCGCCCTTGGCTTCTGCCTCGGCGACGAGCTTGATACGCAGCGCTTCACCTTCTGCCGTGGCAGCCTGCTTGCCTTTCTCAGCAACGGCAACACTGTTGTAGGCGATCTTCAGCTCATCGCCAACGTCAGGGTTGTCGATGACAACCTGGCGAACCTCAAAGCCGTAGGTGGTGATGGTCTCGCCGAGTGCCTCGAGGATGGCCGTCGTGATACTGCCGCGGTCTTCGTAGATCGCGTCCAGCGTCATGGTTGCGGCCGTGGCCTTGACCTCGTTGCTGATGAGTGCGGTGATTGCCTCCTTGGGGTCCTCAACCTCGTACACGGATGTGCTGGCGGCTGTGGGGATGACCTTCAGGGTTGCCACGACCGGCAGAATGACGATCTGGTCACCCTTGGTCTTGACTTCGCTGTTCACCTTGATCAGGAACTGTTCCAGATTGACTACGTGAGCCACCTGGTCGATGAACGGGACGATGAAGTGCAAGCCGGCGGGAAGGCTGCGGTGGTAGCGACCAAGTCGCTCAACCACACGCACTTCCTGCTGGCGGACGATGGTACCGGAGATGATCACGAGGATCACGGCGATGACCAGAAGAACGATCAGCAGCCAGTTGGAGAAGATTCCTCCGAAGAAGCTGCCGATGGTGTCCATCGGACTGCTGCTGACCTCGACCGCGGGGTTGCCCCTGGTGTTGTCGATGAGCCCGGCACCGTCGGTGCTGTTCTGGGCGCAGTAGTCCGAGTACTTACTGGTGTAAAGATCGATGCAATCGTCGTACGTCATAGTAAAACCTCTCGATAGATGCTCAGTTGTGCATGGGATGTACTTTCAAACCTAGGTCTGAATAGATACATTATAGCAGATTTAACTAAAAATGTCAACATCATGCTTACGCTAGTACGCAGTAGGCTATAAGTGTAAGCGTTATATTGACACAGACTCTATAAAATGCTATTATAAATTATCTTCATATACATTCTGAAGTGCTCAATTGGTCATACTCTGACCACTTAACAACCCGGAGTTCAAAATGGAAAAAAGCACCCCCGAAGAAAATAAGAGAGAACGTATGTTCTTCAGCACTCTCTTCTTGATCTACTTCATCGTCGCCAGCGTCATCACGATCGCCATCATGCAACCAACCTGGCACAGCGCCGCCAACACGGCACAGCTGGCCACGCACGTGTCCCTCGTCGTCCTGGCGATCGCCGCGATTGTTGTTGTGGCGGTCAACGTCGCCAGGATTAAACGGGTTTTTTCCGACTGAACTCCTCACCCCGAGTATTCTTCGTAGCTTAGCTACTCGAGGTAATACTCGGGTGGCTAACAAAGCAATTCATAGACTGAATGGTTTTGTTAGCTAGTCCTTACTCGCCTCTTGAGTCGGAACAACCGACGCGGTAATAGCTGCTTCGAGCTAGCTTGAATAAATGCCACAAAAACCGCTGCCCATTTCCCATCGGTTTTGTAGAGTGATTCTGGGTGGCATTGGACCCCCAGAACAAACAACTTAGTTGGGTGTTCAATGCCTTCAATGATGCCATCTTCAGCCCAGGCTGTTGCTTGTAAAGCATCGGCAAGCTTTTTGATTCCTTGGTGATGGTGCGTATTTGCGTTTAGTGTATCCGAGCTAGTAATGTCGGCCAAGCGAGAGTTTGGAGCAAGCTTTAGCTGGTGTGCGATGTATGTGTAATCTTTGTTGTGCGTCGACAGTTCGTGGTTGCTGGCGCCCGCAAGCTCGGTAAAGATGTCTTGATAAAGGCTACCGCCTAGGTGGATGTTGAGCAGTTGGAAACCTCGGCAAATTGCAAACAAGGGCTTGTTGTCGGCCAGCGCCCAGGCCATTAGCGTGCTTTCGACGCGGTCGCGTTCGGCTGAGACAGCTACCGTTAGCGGGTGCGGTTGTTCGCCGTACAATTGCGGGTTAAGGTCATTTCCACCGGCGAATAGAATGCCATCAAGCCGTCCGTAAAGGTTTTTTAATTCAGCCTCAGGCATGAATGGTATAAAGAGTGGAATTCCCCCAGCGGCTATCACTGCATCGCTGTACGTACGCTTTTGTCCGTAGACATCGGGCGCCCACGGTTCAGCCTGGTTAACAATCTCGCCGGTCGTAATACCAATCAAAGGTTTCATTCCTCTTATAGTAACAAAAATATCAGATTTGCTTCGTATAAAATAAATGAAGGAGTGTGCTGCTATGAAGATGCTTATGTATTTTGCATGTATATTAAAATTATGCTATAATAATACTTACTCAACTCTGAGTGACCTCAAGTGCTAGGACTATAAAGTGGATGACGATAAGAAAGTGGTACGTGTTGCCGATATGTATTACGGCTGTACGTATCAAGTGCCGTCTAACTCGGCAACTGACACAACCAGGTGCCTGAGAATGGCATACACCGATGTTGAATTTCCCGACGGTACGTTGGCATGGAGGTGTGATGAGCATCGTGGATTAACCGAAGGTGTCGAAACCGGACTGGTCAGCGAGACCATGCTCACGACGTTACACGTCCCTGAAAAAATTGTACTCAGTCGGCCCCAGCGCTAAGGTTTACGCCCTGCGCTTCGCGTTTAAGCATTTGCCTTACGTGAAGTGTGGGGCAATTTGCTTGGAGAGGTTTGTTTTGCTACCATAAGAGCAATGAAAGTTATTTTCCTTAATACCTGGCATGGTGAAATGCAACGTGAGTTACATACTTATATAAACAAACACCTGCACGATACAGATGTTTTTTGTTTTCAGGAGTCTAGGTCGCAAGATCGTGCTGCCTATGAAGAGCTACTAGCTCCCGACTTCGAAATTCACGTGGCCCAGCGACAAGAACCTGACGGTAGCTGGTTTAGTAACGTGACGTATGTTCGCAAGAGTATTCCTATTATCGAAAAAAGCAGCCTATTTACCACTAGCGTCGACGGATTGAGTGTTGGAATTGCGGCCGTTCTGACACTTCAGCTTGACGATGTCGAGCTGACTATTTGTAACGTCCATGGCGTGTCTCAGCCTGGCCATAAACTTGATACGCCAGCCCGACTATATCAATCGAAGGAAATTATTGAAGCGTTCAAAGACAAAGAAGCGGTTATTATTGGCGGCGACTTTAACCTTTTGCCGCAGTCCCAAAGTATTCAGACGTTCACTCAACATGGCTATCGAAACCTTATCTCCGAATTTGATATTAAAACGACTCGCAACCATATTACGTACGATCTCTATCCTGACAATATTCAGTACTATGCCGATTATGCATTCGTCTCCCCTGCTATTCAGGTAGCTGACTTTACGATACCAAGCGACGTTGTTTCAGACCACCAGCCGCTTGAGCTGAGGTTTGATTGTGTCGCCTTGCCGCTATTGCAGCCGGCTAGCCCTCAATCTGAATTTGCCTTGGCTTAGGCAGGTCTTTAAATTGAACGGTAACTTTTAAAACGCCATCCTTCATTTGTGCCTTAACAGAATTCTCGTCGGCGCCCTCGGGCAGGCGGACGCTTCTATAAAAGCTGGTCGAACTTTCACGAATGATATATTTTTTATCTTTATCTTTTTCCTGTTCGTGTCGCTCGGCCCTAATAATAAGGTTGCCTTTGTCTAAGTTGATATTGATATCTTTTTGTTCGAAATTAGGCAGGTGGGCTTCGACGTGAAGCTCCTTGTCGTCTTTTGATGTGTATACATCCGTCGTCGGCATTTGCATCGCTTTGATAGGAGAAAACCAATCGTCTGAGAAGAATTGGTTTTGTAGGTTCTGTATTTCCGCAAACGGATCAAATTTCACTAAGTTACTCATAATAACCTCCTTTATTTGAAATGTTACTGGAAAAGGTTGCGCCTCTTCTTCCTTCTATTATAAAAAAGTTGGCACTTTCGTGTCAAGATTGCTAACTTGGAGAGGGCTAAAAATAAAGTCTCCGAAATGGAGACTTTATAGATGGATTAAAGAGTTGTAACTGTTTTAACTTGTTTCTTCTTCTTTATCGCTTTTTTCGCATCAGTTCCTTTAGACATAAAACGTCCTTTCGTTATACCTTTAGTATACCAACAAAAAGCACGACAATTATAGTTTTGTAAAATGCGACAATAAGCCTTCACGCTTTGAGGCTTGGTGCTTGCTGTCACGAATGGCCGTTACTGTCCAGCCTTGGTTCTGTTGGGGTGGCTGTTCAACGGTATTTGAACGGTTGACGGTTTCATCCCACAATACAATTGTATGTTGGTTGAGCGTAATGTCATCTTGTTCGCCGCGAACGTACTCGGGGAACAGCCCGGTTGTATTGGCAACGTCAATTAAGTGACTATCGATGGTATTCGCCTCTTCGTTGTAACCGTGTCGTCGTAATCCATTGGCGATGTAGTGTGTGTCCCATAGCCAAACGCTGCCATTATGATATGCACCAGGCCGGAAACGAATTTCATCCGACGCGAGGGTTCGAATGCCGGCGTGACAGAGCATTTCTGGTGACAGAATATGCTGCACGACTGCAGTACGTTTGCGCACAATTTCTGGGTCATCACCGTCAAGCAATCGCGAGTTGAGCGTGTGTCCCATGTTCGAAGTGCGAATTTTAAATTGGCGCAGCGTGCCGTCATCGGCTCGGTCGGTACCAAGTACAAAATAGCCACCTTTGTCTTCGGTCCAGAAATGCTCAAAGATGGAGTTTCGAAGTTCAAGCGCTTGGGCGCGCAGCGCATTGGCGTGTGTTTCGTTATCGAGTAGGCGGTCGTACAATTCAGCCGCATCAAGCAGCGCGTCATAGGCGGCAACCTGTACTTCAATTGAAGCAACGCCCTGTTCGTGGTTGGCAAGCGTGCCATTGGCATGGTGATAGGCGTCCCATGAGTCTTTCCAGACTTGATTTTCGATACCACGTGGCAGTACAGATTTGAATTCAATTAAGCCTTGCGGGTTTTGCTCGCGGCGACGGGTAATCCATTGGAGGGCGCCATCCAGAGCATCATTAATAGTCTGTTCTTCACCGTTTCGGTCTATGTAGTGTTCTTCTAAAAAGCCGTAATGCGCAGGGCTCGAAAGAGTGTAGGTTGCGAGTGTTCTGATAAATTCCGGTGTTGCATCAACCGATCCGTAGTACGGCCATTCCCAGCCGAGTTCGGCGGTGAGACGCATAGCAATCGGGTCGGCTGGGTCGCGGGCTTCATGGAAGATTCTCCCCTCTTCCTCTTCACGGGCAATATTAAAGCTAACACCCTGAAGTGCGGCATGGGTTAAAATTGTTGCCCGGGCAAGTTCTGGGTAGATATCAATCATGTCGTGCGCCATCCGTAACGAGTCACGGCCAAACAGCGCTTCGTATAAATGCAGATATTCAGAATTCTCACGAGACTGCCCGTTTTCGAGTGGCATTGCCATGGCTGCCAGCGCCGGCCCGGCGTTGCCAATTTCATCAATATGGTTCGAGCGCGTTAGGCGTAATAATTGCTTTACGGAAGATGGTTTTTCGGGATAATGAAGTACTGGATGTTGGGTAACGGAAACGATTTTTTCACCCGCCAGCAAAGGATACGCTTGCATAAACTCTGTTTCAGTTTCGTGGCTGTGAGGGTCGTCCATGTGGTTAGTATACGCCGGTTGTGCTACAGTAGATAGATAGGCATGATAAAGAAAAAACTGCGCGTAGCTGTTATTGCACCACCTTGGATTGCTCTCCCTGTAAAGGGATACGGGGGTATCGAACTCGTACTCCAAGGCCTCGTTACTTCACTAAAGGCAAATGAAAATGTCGAAGTAGAATTGTTCGCTAATGGGCATCGAAAAATGGCAGGCATCAAGACGCACTCTTTGTTTAAACAAGAACAGTTTGAGCACATTTACGAACCATACTTTGAGAGTTATGCAATTGTGCGGGCGCACCTTGAGTTTGCATACAACTACATTAAAGAAGATGGTAATTTTGATATTATTCACGACCACGTGCCACATATCGGCCCAGCATTCTGGTCGATGGCGTCGGGCATCGAGGGTATGCCGCCCGTACTCCACACTTTCCACGGGCCTCCCTTTACGGCAGCAGACAGCAAGGACCCCGGTTCGGTGTATAACACCCAAGATATCCAACAGATACGAAACTTTGGCTCACTGTATTTTTCTTGTATTTCCGACGCAATGGCTGCCTCGGCGCCAGCGAACATTAAGTCACGCTTAGTCGATTCGGTACATAACGGTGTTATTTTACGCGACTTCCCTTTTGTCGATAAGAAGAAAGATTATTTCATTACCCTCGCCCGCTTTGCGCCCTACAAAGGCCAGCATATTGCCGTTGAGGCAGCTGCAAAATTAAAGAAGCGCCTGCGCATGGCCGGTACGATTGCAGATATTGGCTCGAACCGTAAGCTGCTATGGGAACTGTCGAACCCGCTGAGCAGATATCGCACCGACGTTCAGTTCAAGTATTATAGCGATAAAATTTTACCGTACGTACTGCGCTACCCGCGTATCACCTATTCCGGTAGCTTGGGTGGTAAGCAGAAGATGAAGTTCTTGTCTGAGGCAAAAGCGTTACTATTTCCTATTACCTGGGAAGAGCCTTTCGGTATGTCAGTCATTGAAGCCTTAGCTTGCGGAACACCTGTCATCGCAATGAACCGCGGTGCGATGCCTGAAATTATTGAACATGGCGTTAATGGATTTTTAGCCAACACACCTGAAGAGTTCCAGGAGTATATGCAGCGCATTGATGAAATCGACCCTGTCGATTGTCGCACGTCTGTTGAAATGCATTTTTCAGATGTTGCCATGGCCCAGAAGTATGTTGCTTGTTACGAGAAAATTCTTGAAAAAGAATCAGCTGCGGAAGCTACTTACGAGTCGTAACGCGGCTAATATATCGGGCAACATCAAACTTGCGTCGCAACCCTGCCTCGTTCATATAGCGCACCATGCCGAATATCGGGCGTTCTCCCCATGGCCGGTCGTGCAAGCCAGCCATCGACCATAAAATTCCAACGTAGCCATTTGGGTCGCCGCCGTCAATTGAGTAGGCGTCATTTAAGTAGATTGCTGCGGTTATCGCGTCTTGCGGACTGGCGCTCCATTCGAGTATTTTTTTCGCCCAGTACATGCGCAAATATCCGTGCAGTTTGCCAGTAGATGTTAACTCGGTTTGGGCAGCGTTCCACGTTTGGTCGTAGGTTTGGGCATGCTCAAGTTCTTCGGTTGTGTAGATGAATTCACGAATATCATCTTGGTGTTTTGCGAGGGTATTTACTGCCCAGGTCGGGATCGAGGTAAGGTCTTTATAGCTGGCGGCGTACAAACAAAAGTTATCGGCCAGTTCTTTTCGTACGATCATTTCTTCAAATAATGCGTTCATGCCATCTTCGATACTTGGTACAGTGCCGGGTGATGCCATGCGGGCTTCGTTGAATAGCAACGGTGCTGCATTGACGTGTTTCAGTACTTCAAGCGCAACACGCAGGCTTGAGATGTGTCCAAAGTGTAAGTACGGGCTGAGGCCACTTTGTTGGTCGTCGGCGATGTTATTGCGTTGTTGAGCGTAGGTACCTAAGTGTTCGGATATGAAGCTTTCGAGCTGGGCATGGCCTGCCTGTTCGCCAGGTACGAACGCTACAGCGATAGACCTTTTTGGGTACGTTTGAATGAGTTCGGCAGCTTCCTCGAAAGTTAAAGACAGAGGTAGATTATCGAGGGTTCGCAGCTGTTTGATGATTTTTGCCGGCTCTTGTAAGTATGTTTCTAGTTGACGGTGCACTTTGCGCCGAAACGTATGAGCGGCAAACTCTTGTTTGTCGGATGCTACCCAGGCCGGAATAATATTATGCGTATCGATAACATGTGTTGTTACGCCAAGCGCTTGCGCCAGTTTTTTAGCATTGTTGCGTGCGCCATGAAGTGGTGAAAAATCAAAATACAGTACGGCTGGGTCGAGGGATTTGAGCGTTGATTCGAGTGTCGTGTTTGAAGTATCGGTTGTCAGTATAAACGGAATATTCAGCGCGCGTAATGATTGAGACACCTCTTTTAATCCGGTCAACATAAAATCAGCGTGCTCGTAGGCTCGAACGCCGTTTGGTGTATGCAAGTTAAACACTACCGCCAGGCCAACCCCAAGTTCGGTCGCCTTGGCCTGGGCGGCTAGTAAGGCATGGTTGTCGGCGACTCGCTGGTCACGACTCATGATGTATACGACGCTTTTTCCAGACTCGGGATGGGCAGCGATAGCAAGAGTGCGGTGTATTTCCATGAATCTCATCGTATCGTGTCTGGGGTGGCCTGGCAAATAAAAACGCCCCCTTGCTTCCACTTTCGTAGAAGTAAGGGGGCTAGGCAGGACGCTCACTGGCAAGTAATGACCTCGCTAGGATAGCAGTCGTCTGCCAGTAGTGTGCCGGGTAGCAGGTTGATGCAGTTCCACCACGATGGTGTCGGTGTAACTGTCTCTACCTGGCAACCGGCGGCATTCCCGATACTGGGAGCTGTCGAGTTACCGACTGTCCCCGCCACGACCGACGCGGGTGCCAAGATGGCTCCAGCTGTTAGAAGTATGGCGATGACGGCAATCTTGTTCGTTTTTTTCACTTACATCTGCAATCTGCTCAGAGTCTCCTCTTGGCGGGTCGGTGTGCGATGGATTATCACTATGCGTACAGAGTGACATTATATTGTAACACAATTATTAATATTTAGCAAGTTCAAAGCCTCGCCACTACCGATGCGCTGACAGGTGTCGTATGAAGCTTATGCTATACTAGACCCCTAATGTTTACGAAATATACGCGCCACCATACCCGCCATTTGAGCCGTGCTTTTACTATCGTTGAGCTGATGATTGTCATCGTCGTGATTGGTGTTTTGGTAACAATATCTTTCGTCTCCTATAGGGGTGTTCAGCAAAGGGCTGAGGTTGTCGTGACGATGAACGACCTAGCGAACTTATCGGACGAAATGCAGGTATTCTACAAGGATAACGGCCGCTACCCTTACGTTTTTCCTCCTGTGGGCACTAATACACTCCCGGAGTTGGAACAGATTTTAAAAACAACAGGTTTGTACGAAGATACCCGTAACCCTGAACCGAAAAAGACATTTACTTTTTGCGCCCCAACTAAAAGTAACCCGCAGCGATACGCGATTGTTGCTAGTAAACTTGACGAGGGCACTACTGGAACCCCGGCCACGACACTGTATTACGTTACCTCTGACCATTCGCCAAGCTCTACACCGATGGTTTGGACTGACGCGATTACCAATGCCGACCCGGCCAGTAAGTATGGTTCGAATGCCTGCAATAGTGTGAATTTAAAAACAGGTACAAGCTACTTTAATACCTACGTTGTGCGCTGGTCGTTTAATGTTCCGGAGCAACTTTAAGGATGGGCAAAGTGCTTCCGCGCACTAATCGGCGTTCAAATCGTGCGTTTACGGTTGTTGAATTGATGATCGTGATCGTGATTATTGGTATTTTAGGTACAATACTCTACGTTTCGTATAAAGGCGTTCAGCATAGGGCTGAAGTTGTCATTATTATGAGCGACCTGGCCAATTTGTCGGATGAGATGAAATTTTTCTATAAGGATAATGGCCGCTACCCTGTTGTGTACCCGGCTGTCTATGGCGACCCTTTGCCGGAGCTTGAGGCCATCTTGAAAACAACAGGCCTATACGAAGATACCCGCTACCCTGACCCTAAAAAGACATTCATTTTTTGTACGCCAACAAAACTCAACCCGCAACGTTTCGTTATTATTGGTCGGGAGTTTGATGAAAGCGCGACCGACACGCTTGCGCCAACCTTGCACTACGCCACTTCCGACCACGCGCTCGGTACAACCCCAATGATTTGGACTGATGCTATTACTAATGCAGATCCCGCCGGGAAGTACGGCTCGAATGCTTGTAATACTATCAGTTTAAAAACGGGCGTAAGCTATTTTTCTACCGGTATGATGCGCTGGTCTTTTGACGTTCCTCAGATGCACAGTTAGTCTGGCTTTAGGGGTACTCGGCCGTGACTAACCTTTTTATTAAAAGAAACCCCACGTCGTTAACGCGGAGCTCCCTGTGGTGCTCGACACGTGTTGACGTGGGTAATTTTGGTTGGGTTAGGTGGTCCGTTCGTCTTCCTCGAGTTTGAAACCGAGTGTGACGTAATGGTCATCTAGGCTCTTTGTGAACTCCTCTAGAACTATTTCCAACAGCACTTCGCTAATGATGTCGTCGTCTTCCGCAAGGAGAACTGACAGTCGTAGGCTCAGCAGGTCGCCTGTCTGCCGGGCTTTTTGGAGTATTGTTTTGTGGTCATCTCTGCTTAGGTTGTCCATCCCGAATATATCGTTCTGGAGGTCCGGGTTTCGCTTAAAGCGGACGATCATCTCGTTCCACTCGTAGGCGACGTGCCGCGTGGCAAACTCGTCTCTATCTTCGTTGTCGGCACTCACGAATTCACCGAGTTCTTCCCAGAGTTTCATGACCTTCTGGTAGTCTTCGACTGTTCCGTCGCGGGCGACAACGATCAGTTGCTTCAGATGTGCAGCGAGCAGCTCGTCGTAGGTTCTGCTGAACCGTTCAACTTCGCCTCTTTCGCCGTACGTATTCAGCTGGTCGTAGGTGACGATGCCATCTACTCCCAGGTTGACACGATGAAGTTCGGCGAACAGCTGGTCTTTGTCAGTGGTGTCATACAGCGCCCGAAGCTTTTGTAGCTTGGGCTCTATTTCGGCATACTCCTTCTGATTGGCGCTGATTTCCTGAATGCGACGGGTCGCTTCAGTAAACAGCTTTTTGTAATGCTTTTCGTGAAGCTTGCCTTGCTGAAATGTAAATTCTGCCAGCAGGGCCATGTAATCATCCTCCGACGTAGCTAGTGCCATCTTGTCTTTCAACAGATAGTAGGCCGCGTCTTTTGCTTCTGGAGTCTGGTCATCAGGCCGCGACTTTTTTACAGCCATGGCGACAATGTAGATGACGCCCGCGAGGACGACGCCTATAACAACTCCGATTAATAGGTCCATGTCCTACGCCTTCCAGTGAGTGTCTCGGTAAAACAATGTGTGTACTTTAGCATGATTATGCAGGGTTGGCAAAGGTATGATGATACTAGTCGAGCTCATTAACAGATGTGATTTTGCTTAAATCGGTTGTCTCAACTATCCCGCTCATGTATAATTAGACACTTGCGCAACACTGCGTACGTACAATGAATTGAGTGGTTCGTGGATATAAGACAGGCCGTTAGTACAAGTGAACAGAACCGTCTTGTGGATGATTGGCGCAGTAGACGCCCGGTTAAGCCTGCAGGATCGTGGCGTGTGTACAAGAGGCGAAATAGCCCAATACCCAAGGAGAGTGCTTGGCCTGAATATGAGCAGGCGATGTCCGCCTGGCGTTTAGAAGTAAGAGTTTTCTTTAAATGGTGGCCTACGAATGACTACGTTAGCGAAGTCCTTCGCAAGTCCTACAAGGACACTCACGTTCTGTAAGGACACCAGCCCTGTAAATAGCATTGAGCGAAAGCTCTGCGTTTGCAGGGCTTTTTCTTTGGATTGAATTTTATTGATTCTGTGACAGTGAGGCGAGCTGCTTAAATTTCTGAATGGCAGCCAAGCTAGACCGGGTATCTATTAGTGACCGATTTAATCCATCACCGGCATAAAAACTATTCTCTGGAGAATCGCCCAGTACTTTTGGCAAAGCGGCCCATTCTTTGGATAGTTCGTGAGCGAAATTTTCGGCTGGAAGTTTTGCTTTAATAAAATCAATTGAACCGCGGCGCTCCATAAGAGTAATAGCGAGACGGTTTTGCATGGCCTCGTCGAATCGCTCATTGCTGTTAAGTTGTAATTGCTCAACTAAACCAACTAGAGTGGGACGAATGATTTGATAACGCCCAACTGCGCTGCTTGGATTCCCCTGTTCAACGTATTGTTTTTGCCATTCAAGCACCTCGGCAATTGTCATGTCGGTAAATTTTATTTCTTGGTTCGCGGCATTTCCGAAGTGCGCGTTATAGTTGCCTCGGCTTTCGCCCTCGGCGACTACGTCAAGGAGTGGGGCGTAAGCGGCTGGCGGGATGGTATTTGATGGCTGCATTGCAACCCAGAATACTACGATAACAAGCCCAATGATAGCACTGAAAAATGCGTTACGTCTTGTAGACGAACGGCGGAAATATTTTTTCAGTTTGCGAATGGATAGTTTTCGAGCCATGCACCTCCCCTTATTCTATTTTACTCGATTGATTGGTGTTTTTGGTAGTGCTTGCGATGAGGCTCTAGCCAATAAGCCCATGAACTAAGTAGCCAGCCACACCTACAACTACAACTCCTAAAATCAAAAGCAATGGCTCTAGGTCGAACAGCGTCTTTTTGTTATGGTTCTCATGAAGACTCGGAATGATGTCGCTAAGTGCAACGTACAGCAAGAAACCACCGCTTAGTCCGAAAATAACACCAAGTGGCAAGGTCTCGGTTTGACCGATAAAGTATGTCGCGATTGCTGCAGCCGTGGCAACGATTGAGCTAAAAATATTCACCATAATAACCCGACGCCGTGACATCCCCTTGGAAAGCAGAATACCAAACTCCCCTACTTCTTGTGGAATTTCGTGGGCAGCGACAGCCAATGTTGTAATGATTCCAGTCGGGATACTAATCATAAAGGCTGCGGCAATCGCAACGCCATCAAGCAAGTTGTGGACGGTATCGCCAATAATAAGTAATGGTACCGCTGGGCTTTTTTGGCCGTGCTGGTGATGATGGTGGAACCAACGAATAAATCGCTCGGCCAGAAAGAAAAGCAGGATGCCAATTAAAGCCGACATCATAATTGTATTGGCAGAACCGTGCTCTAGCCCTTCGGCAAATAGGTCTAAAAATACCGCGGCTAACAACGCACCAGCTGCAAACGGCATGGCGTGTTTTGCGAATGACTGCGAAAGCTTTTTGTTAATCAGCAGCGTCATTGCGAGGCTCAGCGATAACAATCCGCCGATTAAACTAAAAATAATTATGTAGGTAAGTAAATTCACGTCTTATTAGAATACCGTTCCTGATATACTTAAGCAATAAGGAGGCTCATGCCTAAACTATACCTACCAGTACTCGCCGGAACCAACAGAGAACAACGTAAAAGTATCTTCGCCGCGCGGCTTGTCGCTGAAGTTGGCAACACCTTCGCAGAAGTTGAAACAGAGGTTATCGACCCAAGAGATTTATATTTTCCTGGTGACGGCAATGACCCTGAAGGTAAAGACTCTCGCTATACCGAAATTACCGAACGTGCGCAGGGTTTCTTTATTGTTACGCCTGAATATAATCACAGCATTCCCGGTAGCCTTAAGCGCATGCTAGACAGCGAGCTAAAGAATTACGTACATAAACCAGTTGCTTTTGCTGGCGTATCGTCGGGCCCGTGGGGCGGCGTGCGTGGTATCGAAGCGTTGGTGACGACCGTTCGTGAAATGGGGTTGGTATCCACTTTTACCGATATGCAATTTCCAAAAGTACAAGAACTGTTTGATGAGAATGGCGTGCTACTAAACGAAAACTACCGTGAATATATCAAGGCCGCTTGGGTTGAGTTAATTTGGATGGCTAAAGTATTAGAATATGGGCGTGAGAATGTTGAAAGTAAGCATCACCAGGGCTTGTTAGCGGTTAACAACTAATTACTGAATGTATTCTCCCAATTTAAAAGGCGGTACCCATCTGCAAAAATGCAGACGGATACCGCCTGGGTGAGGTCAACTTAATGACACTCGGTTAGTTCTGGGGAGGGTTCCCCAGGTAGATGTTGCACGTGGACTCCTTCGGGCACTTGCCCGTGGCGTCCTGTACACCCAGCCAGTAGTGCGTCTGGTCGCCGTAAAGCGGGACGCTCTTGTCGTACCGGGCCTGGCTGGCCTCGGTGTCGAGCTGAGTCTGGTTGGTGGTGGTGGTGCCGTTTTTCGCCGAAGCGTCCTTGTCAGTGCTTGTCACACTGAAGCGGACTTCGGAGCAGGTGAAGTCGTTGCCGGCTTCACCAGGCTTGTCGGAGTTGTCCCAACCTGAGTTCCCCGAACCGCAGAAGAGGTTCTCGTTGTAGCCGGTGGGAACGCGGATCGTTTCCTTGAATGACGCCGAGAGTAGCTGTTCAAGCTTCTCTGTTTCTGCAGCGTCATTCGTCTTCCAGATGGCGTCGGTGATCTGCGACATCGATGCTGTCATAGCCTTCTCGATAGCAGGGCCGAAGTTTTCCTTCAGCATGTTGTTCCATCCGACGGTGGCCGAATTGACGTCGCCGGCTTCTGCTTCGCTGCTGTAGCACTCATATTTGTTGCAAAGTTCTGCAAACTGAGTGAGTGCTTCCTGACTCTGGTTGAGTTCCCAGTAGGCGGTGACCTGAACCTTTACCGGAGTAAGGTCTTTCGTCATCGCTTCAACGGGAGTGGTCTGGTCGCCAAGTCCCTCGACGCTGCCGTCGGTGATGATGAAGTTACGCGGTCCACAGGGGACGTAGTGCGATTCTTCACCAGCCTGCAGGGTCACGCTCTCGCCTGGGTAGACGGTGTCGTGAATCTTGGCGTCGTTGTTGTTCTGCCCGTCGCCGACGACCCAACCGCACATGCCGGTGGGGGTCGATGCGGCGGTACAGGCCGTAAGGCCTGCGCCGAGGGTGACCATTACGGCCAAAGCGACGGCAATCTTGCCGAGTCTTGTTTTCACTGTTCTCCTTGAGATTTCGATGTTAAAGCGGGATGTTTTTTTGGGCTTTACGGGTAAAACTAGGCAGTCAGGGTTGTGGTGCTGACCTCGAGCTTGCGCGTTGCCGCGACAGCTCGATCGATGATCGCATCGCTGACCTTGTCCGACTGGGTGTTGACCACCTTGGCAGTGCTCAGGTACAGGTCGTCCAGGACGGCGTTCTGTTCTGCGCTTTCGTCGATGACCTTGATGACCGCTTCGGTCTGCTGGACGTAGGCATCCCGCATGACCTCGATGGTCTGGGCTGCCATGAGCGGCGCGCTGACCGATTCCTCGATCAACGGCACGATCACCGCGGCGTTCACCGCGTACTGCTGGAGCGACTCGTTGAGCGTCTGCCGGAAGGCGTTGTTCATGTCGGCGATGTCCTTCGACTTGCGAAGGAGGTAGATGTTGATCATCACCTCTTTGATCATCGGGAACGTGAGGTCCCGGGTGATCGTGACGGTGCCGTAAACGCCGATGTTGAGCGAGATCTGCGAGCGGAGTTGGGGCGACTTGAGCCACCCCATGAAGAGACGCGACTTGTAGGCCGAGATCCTGTTGTTCAGGTTCTTGATCAGGTCGGCGCGTTCGCCTCGTGCTTCCGAGGAGTCGTGATCATCGCCTTGCGGGATGTTCTCGGTGTCCTTGGCTGCGATTTCGACGATGTTCTCCATCACCGCGATCGTGTAGATCAC
>Ga0247804_10000080_pt1 | contig 49403 bp, 39 predicted proteins | sample UWRJL029104C1_FD_181142 | JGI IMG/M metagenome (GOLD analysis project Ga0247804, IMG submission 181142) | Plant litter microbial communities from Arlington Agricultural Research Station in Wisconsin, United States - UWRJ-L029-104C-1 | ecosystem: Environmental > Terrestrial > Plant litter >... | reverse complement strand
CGAACCCCTCTTTTTTCAACAAAGAAAAATTATCGCGCAGGTTGCAGGCCTGTACGGTGCAGGTAGGCGTATCGTCTTCCGGATAAAAATACAATACGATCTTTTTCCCTTTATAGTCGGCCAGTGAAACCGTTGCCCCGTTTTGATCCTTTGCTTTGAAAGCCGGCGCCTTGCTGCCTTCCGTGAGTGTCGTCATGATTATTTTGATAAAGGGTTAACGCGTGAAGTGATAAATTTTTTCCGCCCGGTTGCCTGCCTGGTCGGTGGCAATGATCTTTAACTCGTGCGGACCGGGTGCGCACATTTCATCGAAACGGTAAATGAACGTGCGCCCTTTGTCGTTGCTGAAACGTAAAAATTTGCCATCGAGTTCCGCGCGGAAATCAAATTCTTCTGAATTGTCGCTTACCCCAAAGCGGATGGCAGCTAATTTTGCCGCATTCATTCCTTCCCTAAAACCAAGCGATGAAATGGACGGCGGCGTTACATCTTTAAAGATCCTGAAATAACCGAACTCCCGGAAAGCGGCCCTGTACCAGCCGTCCAGGTATTCCGTTCTTTTAAAATTAGTTTTGCCACCCCAACTGCGTTGCATCAGCACTTTATTTTTTAAGGAATCTTCTACGGGCACGGCCGGTTTTATTTTTATGGGAAAGTAACCATTGAAGGGTGTGCTGCCGTTCTGCACGAGGTAGGTATCGCCGCCGGCTGCCGATGCTTTAAAGCGGATGGAGTCGTACAAACAATCTTCGGGCAGGTACAGTGAAAGGTTATCGGTTTCATAAATATTTAAAAAGCCCGGGTGAAATTCACCCGGTTGTTTGTAAGGATCCGGGCCGGCAACAGGCGCCGGCAGCTTATCCATTTTTACATTGAACTCGATGACGGAGATATTATCATTCGCATCGCCAATCTCAATCTTCACCCGGTGCAGCAACGTATCCCGCAACCGGAGTACGCCATCGTCTTTAAAGCTGGTGTAGATGCTGTTGTTGTAACCGGTGGGTTTGGTTAAATGCTGCACGAAAGGGCCGCCGTTGCTGCGTAATTTATAATCGATGTGGGCATTGAGGTAGCGCGTTTCATCGTAGCTGATGTTGTCTATTTGGAAGCCGCTTACCGGTTGCCCATCCACGTAAACGAGCGAACTGTAAATGCCGTTGCGGTTGCCCGAGCCCGAGGAACGGTCGTAAGCGCTGATGCCAAAACTGATGTCGCTGTTGGTTGTTTTCAACAATGATAACGGTATGCCGTACACGCCGTTTGCTTTTTTAAGGGCGATGAATTTCGGCGCTTGTTCATAAGCGCTTAGTTGCCGGTTGTAAACCGCCAGCCGGTAAAGATCGGGCGCAATGGTATCGGGAATGGGAAAGTTAAAAAGCAGGGGGTTCAAAACTTTGTCTGTACCGGTTTCCCTTATTTCAAAATGCAGGTGCGGTCCCTGCGATCCGCCGGTATTGCCGCTCCAGGCTACCTGCTGGCCTTGTTGAACGGGAAACAGGTTTTGGGGAATGTCTAAAAAAACCTTCCAGCTTTCCAGTTTGTATTGTTGTTGCTTTACATAGGCTTCGAGGGCTGAATCAAAATCGTTGAGGTGGGCATACAGCGTTGTCAGCCCGTTGGGATGGTTGATGTAAATGGCGCGGCCAAAACCGTAAGGTTCTATCTTCACTTTGGCGATGTAACCCGCCGCCGCCGCTATCACCGGCACATTTTGTTTCTGGTCAGTCCGGCAATCCAATCCCATGTGGTAATGGTTGGGCCTCAGCTCCCCGAAATTGGCCGCGATGCCCACTTTCGCTTTTACCGGCCACTGGAAATAATTCCTGGGATAATTTTTAGCCGGGAAGTGTTGTGCCCTGCTTTGCCCTGCGGTGAAAAGGAAGACAAACAAAAGAAAGCAACCTATATTATTTAGAATCATTATTTGAGTTGTGCGCTTATGTAATTTATACAGTAATTACATCGATAAAAGTACAGCAATAATTATATTGCGGAACCGAAACATAATGCTTTAACAACTGTGCTGCTTTTTGCAGATCACTATTTAACCAACTAACATGATCAAAACATTTTATTGCATGGCCATTGCGCTGCTGGTTTTTACAACCGCCGGCGCCCAGGAAACCTGCGAAGTATCGGTTGCACCCCTGAAAGGTACTTATACCGGTGATTGCGAAAAAGGCAAGGCCAATGGCCAGGGTAAAGCCGTTGGCACGGATACCTATGAAGGCAGTTTTAAAAAAGGGTATCCCGAAGGCTCGGGGAAATACACCTGGAAAAACGGGGATAGCTATACCGGCGCTTTTAAAAAAGGATTGAAAGAAGGAAAGGGACAAATGAACAGTACCGTTGATGGGAAAGCCAAAGTGGTGACGGGCTTCTGGAAGAAAGACGAATACATGGGCAAATACGAAAAACCCTACATCCTGCATGGCACGACTTCCAATGTAGGCCGCGTGGAAATAAACAGGACGAAAAGCACGAGATCAACCATCACCATTGAAGTGCATAGCCTCATCAACGGTACTATGAGTGGAGGTTCAAGAATCCCCAGCTTAACGGAGATCAGGACTTTGACCGGCACTTTCAATACCAAGATCACAAACAAACTCAGCAATAAGGAAGTATCCGTTTTGCAGGCTGTTATTTTTCCCTTCAAAGCTACTTTCGTATTCGACAGTAACAGCCAGGTAGATGTGGAATTTTTTGAAGAGGGTGAATGGACGATAGACGTTCCTATCCAGGTACAATAAGTTGGCTCGCAACCGGTGAACGGGTATAATCGAATTGAATGAACGGCTTTAAATAAATGCCGTTCATTTTTTTATTTACAGCATTTATCAGGTACTTTTGCACGCCTTACCACGGCACACTACTATGCCAAAAGACAATTCCATCCATTCAGTATTGATTATCGGCAGCGGCCCCATTATCATCGGCCAGGCCTGCGAATTTGACTACAGCGGTACACAAGCCGCCCGGAGCCTGCGCGAAGAAGGGATCAAAGTGATTCTCATCAACAGCAACCCGGCCACCATCATGACGGACCCGATGATGGCCGACCGCGTGTACCTGCTGCCGCTGGAAGTGGAAAGCATCGAACAGATACTGGAAGAAAATGATATAGACGCCGTGCTGCCTACCATGGGCGGGCAAACGGCGCTCAATCTTTGCAAGGAAGTAGATGAACTGGGCATCTGGGAAAAACACAATGTGCGGCTGATCGGCGTCGACATTAAAGCCATCGACAAAGCGGAAGACCGCGAAAAATTCCGCCAGTGGATGATCGAAATGGGCATCCCCGTTTGTCCTGCCCGCATCGCCAACTCCTTCCTCGAAGGAAAAGAATTTGCCCAGGAAATAGGTTTCCCGCTGGTATTGCGTCCTTCATTTACATTGGGCGGCACCGGCGGCGGTATTGTTTTTCAGAAAGACCAATTGGATGAAGCACTGAACCGCGCCCTCACCGCCAGTCCCATACACGAAGTACTGGTAGAAAAAGCCGTGCTTGGCTGGAAAGAATTTGAACTGGAACTGCTGCGTGATAACGAAGACAATGTAGTGATCATCTGCGGCGTGGAGAACTTTGATCCCATGGGCGTTCACACCGGCGATTCGATCACGGTGGCGCCGGTAATGACACTGAGCGATACGGCTTACCAGCTGATGCGCAACACGGCCATCAGCATAATGCGCAACCTCGGCAATTTTGCCGGCGGCTGTAATGTGCAGTTTGCATTGAATCCCCAAACCGAAGAGATCATCGTGGTGGAGATCAATCCCCGCGTGAGCCGCTCCTCTGCGTTGGCCAGCAAGGCCACGGGTTATCCCATTGCCAAGATCGCTGCCAAGTTAGCCATCGGTTATAACCTGGATGAACTGAAGAACCAGATCACCCAATCCACTTCGGCCTATTTTGAACCCGCACTGGATTACGTGATCGTGAAGATACCGCGCTGGAATTTCGATAAATTTAAAGGCGCCGATGATACGCTCGGCTTCCAGATGAAAAGCGTGGGCGAAGTAATGGGCATCGGCCGCAGCTTTGCCGAAGCCGTGCAGAAGGCCTGCCAGAGCCTGGAGAACGAAGCCGTTGGTTTGGGTTATTATGGCAAAAGCCTCATGCATGCCGACGAGTTGATCGAATACATCAAGATCCCCAAGTGGGACCGCATCTTCCGCATCAAAGACGCACTGATGGCGGGCGCCAGCGTAAAAAGAATCTGCGAAAGCACGAAGATCGACCGCTGGTTCATTTATCAAATTAAAAAAATATGCGATTGCGAGAACGAGATCGCCAAATACAACCTGCAATCTTTGCCCGATGAGGTATTGAAAGAAGCAAAGCTGCTTGGCTTTAGCGATGAACAGATCGTGCGCATCATGCAGGAAGAAGATGCAGAGATCATTTTTGAAAGAAGGCAGGCGATGGGCTTGACGCGCGTGTTTAAAATGGTGGATACCTGCAGCGCAGAATTTGAAGCGAAGACGCCTTATTTCTATTCCACTTTCGAGAACAAACCGGTGAATGAAAGCAAACTCATCAGCAACGAAAGCAAGGTCACCGAAAAGAAAAAGATCATCGTATTGGGCAGCGGTCCCAACAGGATCGGCCAAGGCATTGAGTTCGACTACTGCTGTGTACATGGTTTGCTGGCGATCAAGGAAGCGGGTTACGAAGCCATTATGGTGAACTGCAATCCTGAAACCGTTTCCACCGATTTCGACATTGCCGATAAATTATATTTCGAACCCGTGTTCTGGGAACACCTCTGGGAGATCGTGCTGCACGAAAAACCCGAAGGCGTGATCGTGCAACTCGGCGGGCAAACGGCGTTAAAGCTGGCGAAAAGATTGCACGAAAAAGGCATCAAGATCATCGGCACTTCCTTCGACAGCATGGACATTGCGGAAGACCGTGGCCGCTTCAGTGATATGCTGAAAGAACTCGGCATTCCTTACCCGAATTACGGAACGGCTTACAACACTGATGAGGCGATAGAAGTAGCGAAAGAAGTGGGTTACCCGGTACTGATCCGCCCGAGTTATGTGTTGGGTGGACAAAGAATGCGCATTGTACTGAACGACGAGGAGCTGGAGAAAGGCGTGTTGAGCCTCATCAAACATTTACCCGGCAATAAAATACTGATCGATCATTTCCTCGACCGCTGCCAGGAAGCAGAGATCGACGGGATCTTCGATGGTACCGACTTCCACGTAATGGGTGTAATGGAACACATTGAGCCGGCGGGCATCCACAGCGGCGACAGCAATGCGGTGTTGCCACAGTTCAACCTCTCCCCGCTGATCGTACACACCATGGAAGAATACGCGGAAAAGATCGCGCGGGAACTGGATATCAAGGGACTGATCAATATACAGTTCGCCATTAAAGACGGTAATGTATACGTGATAGAAGCCAACCCGAGGGCATCGCGTACCACACCGTTCATCGCGAAAGCCTACCAGATACCTTACCTCAACATCGCCACCAAGGTAATGATGGGCGTAGCGCAATTAAAAGATTTTACGTTCGAAAAAAAGATGACCGGTTTCGCCATCAAGGAACCCGTGTTCTCGTTTAATAAATTTCCCGGGGTAAATAAAGAGCTTGGGCCGGAAATGAAAAGTACCGGTGAAGCCATCCGTTTCATCAAAGACCTGCGCGATCCTTATTTCAGGCAGTTGTACAAGGAAAGAAGTATGCATTTGAGTAAATAAAATTTAAAGTAGAAAATCAAAGGTCAAAACCTAAAAGTTGAATATGCTTTAGGTTTTGACTTTTCACTTTTGAATAATATTTTGGGAGAATCACTCAAAAGCAACATATTTCTTCTTAAGGAGCAAATTTAAACCTAATAGCACAACCGTTAATTGTACACTTTTTGGTTTTGACTTTTTACTTTTGAATTTATTGATGCCCCTGGAAGAAAAATCCCTTCTATTCCTGTTGTTTTTCCCTTGTACACCACCAACGCCCGCTTTACATTTACCGCATGCAAAACATGCGCATCCCGTTTTGGAAACCGGTACCGTTCCTGCGTTTATTGTTGGCGTTGATAACCGGTATTTTGCTGCAGTGGTATGCACAACTCCCGCTGCTTTGGATCGGCGTGCCCGGTACCATCTTCTTATCTTTCTTTTTTGGCTTTCGTTTTTTGCCGGTGGCAACACGTTTCAGGTCCCGGTTCGTGCAGGGTTTATCGCTCCAGCTGGTGATCGTGGCAACCGGTGCCCTGCTTGCTTTTCGCGCAGATGTACGCAACCGGCCGGGTTGGTTTGGCAAGGTCATACAACCCGGCGACCAGCTGCTGGTACAACTCGCGGAGCCGCTCACTGAAAAGCCCCGGTCCTGGAAAGCGACCGTACTGGTAAAAGCGGTGTTGCGCCCGGGCCGTGTAGTGCCGGTGCAGGGAAAGCTGCTGATCTATTTTGCAAAAACACCCGGCGCACAGCAACTTACATATGGTGACGAATTGATTGCAGGCAAAGCACCGGGGCGCATCAAAAATCCTGGTAACCCCGGTGCGTTTGATTATGCGCAATACGCAGCTTTCCAGGGCATCTTTCACAGCGGGTATTTCAAAGAAACGGAATGGATCAAAACCGGGGACAACAAAGGCGCCGCTTTCAATAATTTTTTAATCGCGTCGAGGGAAAAAATTTTAGCGGCCTTGCGAAAGCAGTTGACCAACCGCGATGAACTCGGCATTGCTGAAGCACTGCTCATCGGTTATAACAATGACCTCGACAGGGACCTGCTGCAGGCCTACAGCAATACCGGCGTGGTACACGTGATCGCCATTTCGGGCATGCACCTCGCGCTGATCTATTTATTATTGCAATGGATCTTCCGGCGGCTGCCATTCATCAGGTCGAATAAATTAGTGCAGCTTGTCTTCGTATTGGCTTTGCTCTGGCTGTTTGCCTTGCTCACCGGCGGCTCGGCCTCGGTGCTGCGGGCGGCCGTGATGTTTAGTTTCATCAGCATCGGCGCACAACTCTCCCGCAAGGCATCCATCTACAATTCGCTGGCGGCTTCTGCATTCGTACTGCTTTGTTACAACCCGTATTATTTGTGGGACGTGGGGTTCCAGCTTTCTTACGCGGCGGTGCTGGGTATTGTTGTCTTCCAAAAGCCGCTGTACCATCTTTTCTTTATAAAAAATAAACTATTGGACCAATGCTGGAAACTCGCCTCGGTATCGCTGGCGGCGCAGGTATTTACCTTCCCGGCCTGCATTTATTATTTTCACCAGTTCCCGAATTTATTTTTGCTCGCCAACCTGCTGGTTGTGCCGCTTTCGGGGTTGCTCCTGTACGCAGCGATCGCGCTGGTGGCTTTTTCTTTTATACCCGGCCTGGCTTTCGTGCTGGGCAAACTTGTTTCCGGAATGCTTTGGCTGATGAACCAGGTGGTGTTCGCCATCAACAAACTGCCGCTGGCGGTATGGGACCATATCCATCTTTCATTTTTACCTGCATTGCTGCTGTACGTGATCGTTGCCGCGGCAGGCGGTTGGTTGCTGCATAAAAATAAAATGTTGTTGTACACGGCGCTGTCGGGACTTTGCGTTTTCATGCTGTTGCAGGCGGTTGAAAAATGGACTACCGCCAACCGGCAGCAGGTGATCGTTTACAATATACCGGGAACGCTGGCCATCGATGTTGTGTCCGGCAACCGCTATTCTTTTATCGGCGACTCCGGAGCAGCAGCCGGTCCGAACCAACATTTTCATTTGAAGCCCGCACGTATTGCCTTGCAATTGGCGGAGAAAAATGAGTTGGCGGACAAATTACAGCACACCGGCCCGTTCTACGCGATCGGCAATAAAAAAATACTTTTGGTCGATAAAGCCTTTTCTTTTGAAACGCCCGTGAAAAAAACCAGCCTCGATCTTATCCTGCTTTCAAAAAATGCACCGGTGCGTATAGCTGCGCTGGACAGCATCTTCGAGTGCAGGGAATACATCTTTGATGCTTCCAGCAGTACCTGGCGGATCGGCAACTGGGTGCAGGAATGCAAACAGCTTAACAAAAATTATTATTCCATACCCGGGAGGGGCGCTTACATAGCGGGCTACAACCGGTAAGGCCCCGATTTTCCACCTTCAACCTCAAAAAACCGAAGCTGGCATACTCTTTGGCGTACTTCGTCGTTATCTAATAGAAAATCAGGACTGTAGTATTACCTTTGCGCCATTAAAAAATTTTTACATGAAAATGCCACGCCCGTGGTTGGTCATTCTACTTTTATTACCCGGCTTTTTTTTGCCGGTTTTCACCACGATTGCGCAAGGTACGGCGTTGCGTCAACAGCCGTCAGCCGCGGATACTTCCATTACCGTTATCCCATTCGATTATAAACAATCGGCTTTGTACCTGCCTTATACGTACCAGATCATCGACAGCGTGGCGGAACTGCTGAAGGCCAACAAAGAAATTACACTCACGATCAACGGCTATGCGCACAACGACGAAGGTACTGACACCATCGTTAAATACCTGTCGCAGAACAGGGCCATTTTTGTAAGGGAATATATCCTGGGAAGGGGCATCACGGCCGATCGCATCCTGGATGTACAGGGGCTCGGCAAACAAAAACCCAGGTCTTTAAGCCCGAACAAGGACGGCAAAATATTGAACTGCCGCACCGAGATCGTGCTCAATTACCCGCCACCGCCCAAAACCAGCATCGACGACCGCGACAAAGATGGCGTTGCAGATGTGGAAGACAAATGCCCGGATGTTTTCGGTAACCTGGCCAACAACGGTTGCCCCGTGGACGCGGTGATCGTACCTTTTCAAAGTAAACAGTCGGCGTTGTATTCGATCTCCTATAATGTGCTCGACAGTGTAGCCGCCGTATTGAAGGAAAATCCCTCTTACAGCATCAGCATTGAAGGCCATGCTTATACCACCGAAGGCTCGGGCAATGTATGCGACCGCCTGTCGCGCGAGCGGGCCAACATCGTAAAAGATTACCTCATGTCGAGGCGTGTGGCGGCCGTGCGCATCGATTCCATAGAAAGCTTCGGCAATACCCGCCCGCTGAATGCCGGCGACAGTCCTTTAAAGGAAGTGGAAAATTCGAGGGCGAATATTATTTTGAACAGGCACCAATAGATAATTAGTATTTACTAATTAGAAATTGGAGAGCGAGGATAGGGGTGCTTCTTTTCTTCAATAAAATATTCCTGCTGAATGCTTGTTGGCAAAGGGTTTCGGCTTTCCAATACTTTTTATTATTTTCTTTGGTTTTAACCACCGGATGAAATATTGTAAATTTGCGGCGGGATAAATCCTTGTCCCCATTTCAGCGCCTTTATCTTCATCTACATGCAAAAAAAAATTCAATCTGCACTGATCTCCGTTTTTTATAAGGACGGGCTCGATAACATCGTAAAAGAACTCAGCCGGCTGGGCGTTACCCTTTATTCAACCGGCGGCACGCAAAAGTTCATAGAAGACCTGGGCCTGCCCTGCGTACCGGTTGAAAGCCTTACCAGTTATCCTTCCATCCTCGGCGGCCGCGTTAAAACCCTGCACCCATCCGTATTTGGGGGCATTTTGGGACGAAGGGACGATGAAATGCACGTGGCAGAAATGAAGGAATATAAAATACCGGAGATCGACCTGGTGATCGTGGACCTGTATCCTTTTGAAGAAACATTGAAGTCGGTAAACAGCGATGATTTCACCGGTACAGAAGATGAAAAGGAAAAACTGGTGATCGAAAAGATCGACATCGGTGGTCCGTCCATGATCCGCGCGGCAGCCAAGAACCACAAAGATGTAGTAGTGGTAGCGGCAAAAAAAGATTATGCAGAACTGGAGCAATTATTAAAGGAACAGGAAGGCGCTACTTCACTGGAACAACGCCGCGCTTTTGCGATCAGGGCATTCGATGTTTGTACGGGTTATGATATGGCGATCTCCAATTATTTCAACGGTACGCATTTCGCCGACCCGTTCAACAAGGAAAGATCGGTATTGCGCTATGGCGAAAACCCGCACCAGCAGGGCGTATTCTATGGCAACCAGGACGAATTGTTTGACAAACTGCACGGCAAGGAACTATCCTATAACAACCTGGTAGATGTGGATGCAGCGGTGCAACTGATCGCTGAATTCCCGGAAACCACTTTCGCCATCATCAAACACACCAACGTTTGCGGCATTGCTTCAAGGCCTGGTCTTAAAGCCGCCTGGGATACGGCGCTGGCCGGCGACCCCGAAAGCGCATTCGGCGGCGTACTGGTTTGCAATGCAACAGTGGATAAACAAACCGCGGTTGCCATCAACGAAATTTTCTTTGAAGTGCTGATCGCGCCTGCATTTGAAGCCGATGCACTGGATATATTGAAAACAAAAAAGAACCGCATTCTATTATTACAAAAGGCAGGTTTGACAAATACGCAGCAGTCGAGATCGGTATTGAACGGCATCTTAACACAACAAAACGACCAGGGCAACTTTACCGAATGGAAAGAAGTAGGCGGCCGGGAAACAACGGCCGAAGAAAGGGAAGACCTGGTTTTTGCGAACATCGTGGGCAAGCACTTAAAAAGTAATGCCATCGCGCTGGTGAAAGGCAAACAGTTGGTGGGCAAGGGTTGCGGGCAAACATCGCGGATCGATTCATTGCGGCAAAGCATTGAAAAGGCAAAGCAATTCCAGTTCGACCTCAACGGCGCCGCGCTGGCAAGCGATGCATTTTTTCCTTTCGATGATTGCGTGAAGATCGCGCACGCGGCCGGCATCACTTCCTTTATACAGCCCGGTGGTTCCATCCGCGACAATGATTCCATCGGGTATTGCAAAGCGCACAACCTCGCTATGGTGATCACGGGCCTGCGCCATTTTAAACATTAATAAACTACCGGTCATGGCCGCTCATTTACCCAAAGGAAAAGCCGGCGGCTACCTCGCCCTCTTCATTACCAGCATCGTGTGGGGTACAACCTGGGTGGTAAGCAAGATCGGCATCCAGGAGATACCGGCCCTGCAAATGGCTTCTATCCGCCAGTTGTTGGGCGGTCTTATTTTCGTAGCCTTTTTTCGGTTTTATAAAAAACTGGCGCTGCCCACGTTGAAAGAATGGGGCTGGCTGCTGATGATGGGCATCCTGATGTTTGTAATGGCCAACGGCCTCAGCACCTGGAGCCTGAAATACATTCCTACCGGGCTCAGTGCGCTCATCGGGGCCTTATATCCTTTAAGTGTGGTGTTGATCGAACGGGTGTTTTACGGGAGCCGTAATATGACGGTATTAACGATCGTCGGTTTGCTGTTGGGGGTTACCGGCATCGGTATCGTATTTTATGAGAACGCTTTCCATGAACACCCGGAAGGATTTTTATTCGGCTTATTGTTATCCGTGATCGCGATGCTGGCCTGGAGCGTTGGCACCATCTTCATTGCGCGCAACAAGGTTAACCTTAATCCTTATTATGCTACCGGCTGGCAAATGCTCATCGGCGCTGCCTTGTTGCTGGTGCTTGCATATTTCACGCAGCCATTGGTGCCGTTGCAGGACCTGTCGCCCAGGGTATGGATGGTGATCGCTTACCTGGTGTTGATGGGCTCGGTATTGGCCTTCGTGGCGTTCATCTATTCTATGAAAAAACTGCCGGCCGCCATCGCTTCGTTGTATGCTTACATCAATCCATTGGTGGCCATGGTGATTGCCGCCTGGGTATTAAAAGAAAAACTGACGATGAATATTTTCTGGGGAGCGTTGGTTACGTTGAGCGGCGTTTTCCTGGTGAACTATAGTTTAAAAAAATCGCGCGAAAAGATCAACTCCGAACCGCAGCAATAAATTTTTCGTAGGCATCGCGCCAACCTTTAAAAGCAGGATCGGTCCCCAAAAAATTATTGTGCCAGACGCTGATCATCGTGCCGTTGGCTTCCCGGCAGCTATTGAGGTAATAAAGACTTTCTTCGAGCGCGGCCCCGGCGGTTAATTTTTCTTCGTAATAGGCATTGGCATCCATGAAGCAAAAAGGATGAACGCGCAAAAAAGTTTGCTCTTCGCGTTCCAGGTCGTACCAGTAAAAAGGCGCGGCCACCGAAGCCCTGAAACCGTTGATGCTGCCGTATCCCATGCTGTATTCCGATTTGATGCCCAGCCGCACCAATCGTCGAAAATCTGCCGGTAAGTTGAAGCGGATGTAATGCTGCCGTGACCGGTTGACGGGCACTTCGCCCATATCGGCCAGGTATTCTTTTTCCCTTTCCAGTAACTCCGGTTTGTCGCCGCTCTGCCAGCTTGGGTGCAGGCCGATGTCGTATCGCCTTGCATGGTATTTCACCAGCTTCCACATGATGTCTTTATGCGGCAGGATGTTCTTATCATAGCGACCGTTCTTTTCTGCCACCAGGAAAAAGTACAGGGGCGATAACTGGTTTTGCTTATGTAATTCTTCCAGCCATTTATAGGTATCGAAAGGATCTTTTTTGGCGCCGGCTAAAACCTGCAACCTGTTGAGCGACGGCGATCTTACAAAGCCGCCGATGTTCCTCGCCACCCCTTTGTATTTGTATGCATACGCGATATCGATGTCGTAGGTGGGCAAAAATTTAAAAGCCGGCCAGTTGGGTTGTAAGGCCGGGAATTTTTTTTGCAAGGCTGCCGCCAGGTCTTTTACCCAAAGATTGATGATGGGTTTATCTAAAAAACCGCTTTTGAACGCGGTACTGTTCGTATGTGCATACCGGCCATATTCGTCCTTTTCATGATCACCGTATTCTTCATAACGCGTAAGCAGGTAAAAGGCTGCGGCAAAAATATCGAAGGGATGATCGCCGCCCGTTGTTTTAAAAAATGCCTCCCGGTTATTGATCTCAAATACATCCAATTGTTGTTCGCTGATGCCTTCTTCAAAAAGCAACGTATGGTTGCGGATGATGTACGTATCGAAGTCAAAAACAAGATCGCTGTAATTGATCTTTGGCCCATCGTAGTTTTTAAAATATTCACTGTCGATCACCAGCATGTTGTCCAGTCCCATCAATTCCCTGAAGAGGAAATGCGTGATGTATTGCAGGCGGGGAGTGATGGTATGAGTGTATACTAAAATCATTGTCTGAACCTTAATTAACCTGATTAACTGATTGTCCTGTCAAAAACTGTTCGGTGATTTCAAGCGCTTTGAACAGATGTCTCTTCAAGAGAGCCGTTGGTCAAAGACCAGGCGGCGGAGCGCCTCGTAATTCGTCATTTGTAATTCGTCATTATTTGTACCGTTCCTTCCACAACTCGTTAAACGTTTTCTTGCTAAAATCTATATCCGAACGTTTTTCTTTCCAGGCTTTGAACACGGTGTTCACTACTTTATTTTTCAGGTTGCCGTTGCCCAGGTTCATCATGCCGCGGCGGAGACTGGCCATGCGCCATACTTTCCAGGCCATGCGTTCGCTGAAGCTGGTATGTCCTTCCGTTACCGATTCGTGGCGGTTCTCCAATAACAATTCGTGCAGGTTGATCTTCACCGCGCAAACTTCGGTACAGTTGCCGCAGAGCGAAGAGGCATAACTCAAATGTTTAAAATCTTCCATGCCCTGCAGGTGCGGCGTAATCACGCTGCCGATGGGACCGCTGTAGGTAGCGCCGTACGCATGGCCGCCGATGTTCTTATACACCGGGCAGGCATTCAAACAAGCGCCGCAGCGGATGCAATACAGGCTTTCCCGTTGTTTGGGATTTTGCAGGATGTTGGTGCGGCCGTTATCCAGCAGGATCACGTACATTTCTTCCGGGCCGTCCACTTCATTTTCCTGCCGCGGCCCTGTAACGATCGTATTGTACACTGTTATTTTCTGGCCGGTACCAAAGGTGGATAACAGCGGCCAGAACAAACCCAGGTCGGTGACCGATGGCAGCATTTTTTCAATGCCCACGATCACGATGTGCGTTTTGGGAAACGAGCAACTCAGTCGTGCATTGCCTTCGTTCTCTGTAACGGCAATGCCGCCGATGTCGCTGATGATAAAATTGGCGCCGGTAACGCCCACTTCGGCCTGCACATATTTTTCGCGCAATACTTCGCGCGCTTTCAGGGTTAATTGTTCCGGTGTATAGTTGAGCGGCGTGCCCAGTTTTTCGTTGAAGAGCTTCGCCACATCTTCCTTGCTTTTGTGCATCGCCGGCGTAACGATGTGGTAAGGCGCTTCGCCATCCAGTTGCTGAATGTATTCGCCCAGGTCGGTTTCCACGCTTTCGATGCCGTGCTGTTCGAGCGCGTGGTTCAGGTGAATTTCTTCCGTCACCATGCTCTTGCTTTTCACCAGCGTTTTGCAATTTTTTTCTTTGCAGATGGCGAGGATGGATTCGATGGCCTGGGCTGCTGTTTCGGCCCATATTACTTTGCCGCCGCGCTTGCTGAACTGCATTTCAAATTCTTCCAGTTGCTGGTCGAGTGTTTCAATGGCGCGCCACTTCACGTTCTTCGCCCTTTCGCGCGCGAGGTGCACATCTTCAAACTGTTCCTTGCCCTTTGGCACAACAGCATTGTATTTGTTGATGTTGAAATTGATCTTACGCCGGTGTTCCAGGTCGGCCGCTTTTACCGTGCTCTTCGCTATAAATGTCTTTGAAGTTTCCGTCATTTTATTTTTTTGTTGTCATCACCTGTACAAGACCCTGCTTAATGGGCAGCCTGTCCCGGTTATTTCGGGATCCCACTCTTGTACAGTGGTTAGTTATTCATCTTGGGTGCTCACTCAATGAAACAGTCAAAGTTAGTTAAAATACCCGGCAGGGGGTATGCCTGTTTTCCTGCTTTATACCTTTCTTGGGCGCTTAAAAACAGTACATGAAAAAAATATTTTTATTCGCCCTGCTTTTTGCCTCTTTCTTTTGTCATGCACAAAAAGCAAAACCCGTACCGGCAAAAAAGCCGGTTGCGAGGATCAAGCCCAAACCTGCCGCAAAACCCGATACTAATTTTACCATCCCGTTGATGGTGCAAAAAGAAGACGGCGAAATGTATTATTACGATCTTAAGAAAGGCGACCAGTTGGTTTACCATGTGAACGCTATGGGACAGGAATACGATTTCATCGTTACCCTCAACCATTACAGTTATGCATCCGGCATCGATTTTAATTATGAAATGACGGCCCCGGCGAACAAACAAGGGCATGTAACCATCAGCCCGAAAGCAAAGGCCTCTTCCAGGAAATACCATAATTATTTTTCAGGCGGTGAATTAAAGCTCACCGATGCTACCACCGTCTGGTTCTGCGACGATAACTTCGGCGACATGCCGGAAAAGAAAACAAGGTTGACGCTGGACAATGGCACGCCGGAAATATTTTACCGCCCCGAAAAAGATGAAGTGATGCCCGTGATCAAAGTAAAAGGAAAAGACAGGCCGGTGGAAGGTTTTATCGTGAATAGCAAAGCGGATGGAACCGGCGACAAGACCATGTGGATCCACGGCATTTCCAGCAACCCGCTGATCCTGAAAATGGACCTGGGCTGGACGATCGAGTTGAAAGAGATACGGTAGTTTTTGAGTGAGTCACTTCCAGGGAGTGACTCACTTAATTATTTCAACTTTGTTTATAATTCCTCTATTAATGTTTCTTCTTTTTTGCTTGTCCCCCGAGTTCCTCCCGGTATGCACCGGGATCGTCGGGGCCACGGCAAAAAAAAGAAGCAAAAAAGGACCCCCGGGGCCGATATACAACGCGCCCCCGGGAAGGAGCTTTGTTCAACAGTTGTACTACTGTAGCTTCAGAATCGGTACATTATTGCACACTTCAAACTACAAGACTTTCATTTTACACTTTCAATGATACGACGAAGCCCATTCATCGTATCATGAAAGAGCGTTTGAAGTCCGGCCCTTGGAAAAATATGCGTTAAGAAGATTGTTGGGTTGGGCCTAAAGTAACTAACGAAGCAAGCAGCTTAACTATTTCATAGAAAGGGAATGAAAGCAGCGATTAAATGCCGGGAATGATTCATAGCGGGTAAGTCGCATAAAAGCATGGTTATATTCAACTGACCGGGCTTTTTCATTCTGGCCCAGCTAAACAATCGGCACTTGTCCCGACGAGCGCAGCGGAACTCGGGAGCTTATTTTTCCATAGGCCTTGACTTTTGCTTCTTTTGCCGTGTCCCGGCGAGCGCAGCGGAACTCGGGGGTCAGGCAAAAGAAGAAAAATTGATCAGAATTCCCAACCGCAAAAGATGTTGCACAGTAATAAATGCTTACGGTCAGCCCCTTTTTACTTCAATACCCCCAACGCCTTCCCCACTTTTGTAAACGCTTCGATCGCTTTATCCAAATGCCGTTGTTCGTGCGCGGCGCTCAGTTGTACGCGGATGCGCGCCTGTCCTTTTGCCACAACGGGAAAGAAGAAGCCGATCACGTAGATGCCTTCTTCCAATAAGGCGGCGGCAAAATCCTGTGCCACCACGGCATCATACAGCATGATGGGAACGATGGGGTGTTCGCCCGGCTTGATGTCGAAGCCCGCGGCGGTCATTTTTTCGCGGAAATATTTTGTGTTACTTTCCAGTCGATCGCGCAGTTCGGTGGTTTCCTTCAGCATGTCCAGCACCGCGATGGAAGCGCCGACAATGCTGGGCGCCAGGGTATTGCTGAACAGGTACGGGCGGCTGCGCTGGCGCAATAGTTCAATGATCTCTTTGCGGCCACTCGTAAACCCGCCACTGGCGCCACCCAGGGCCTTGCCCAATGTACCGGTGATGATGTCGATGCGGCCCATCACGTTCCTGTATTCATGTGTGCCCCTGCCTGTTTTGCCTAAGAAACCGGAGGAATGGCATTCGTCGATCATCACGATGGCGTCGTACTTGTCCGCCAGGTCGCAGATCTTATCCAGTTGCGCGATCGTGCCGTCCATGCTGAAGCTGCCGTCGGTTACAATGATGCGGCTGCGCAGGTGCTGCGATTCGGCGAGTTTCATTTCCAGGTCGGCCATGTTGTTGTGTTCGTAACGGTAACGTTGCGCCTTGCACAAACGTACGCCATCGATGATGGAAGCGTGGTTGAGCGCATCGCTGATGATGGCGTCTTCTTCGCCAAACAAGGGTTCAAATACACCGCCGTTGGCATCAAAAGCCGCGGCATATAAAATGGTGTCCTCCGTGCCTAAAAAACCGGCGATTTTTTGTTCCAGTTCTTTGTGAATGTCCTGTGTCCCGCAAATGAAACGTACGCTGCTCATGCCATAGCCGCGGTGGTCGATGTATTTTTTTGCCGCTTCCAGTACTTTGGGGTGTGACGACAAGCCGAGGTAATTATTGGCGCAAAAGTTGAGCACCATTTTGCCGTTCACGATGATCTCTGCGCCCTGTTCACTGCTGATGATGCGCTCTTTTTTATACAGCCCGGCGGTTTCTATTTCTTTTAATTCTGTACCGATCCTTTTTACAAATGACTCGTTCATACCCTAAGATTTTAGATCAGCAAATGTAGAAATAAAATTCCCGGTAAGCAGGTACGCTGTTCCTATATTTTGAATCGTTCCTGGAATGCCGGGCAGGGCTAACTAATTTTTTTTGAAAAAAAGTATTAATATTTTTTATTATTGATCTTTTTTATACATTTGATATACAAATCTGTATATATGAAGTCAATAGTATGTTTCTTCCTGGCAACGCTGTGTGCCATAACTTATTCCTGCAAAAAAAATGATACCGGTATACCATTACCGGGTGCTGATAAACCGAGGGTCGAAAAAGCATCGGCCTGGTATGATCAACAAATGAAAACAATGAAACCCGCAACGTTGAATGATGCTGCCCAGCTCACCCTGAGCCAGGATAAACCGGCCTGGGATAAGGCTTCTTATTTTGCCGCGCAACATACCCTTATTGTTCCCCTGCAAACAGCAGGTAAAGAATCCGGAAATGTAAAAGCCGCCGGTTACCTTGTTCTAAAAGAGAATGCCGCAGGCGATATGGAGAACGGCAGTTTTTATTATGTGCTTCAGCCCGCCGGCAGCGTGGAAGTGGACATCAGTCCTGCTTTGTTTAGTAACAAGATAGAACAGGCTCAATTTAGCGGCGCCATCATCCGCTACAGCCCCGGCGGCTCCCTGTCCGGATCCCGCCACTATAATAATGGAGTGCCCGAAGCAAAGGAAGACCGGTTATTGCAACGCACCGCAAATAAAGGGAATGGAGAAACACAAAATTTGGCGCCGCTGGACCCGGGTTGTTCGTACCTTACCATCGACTGGTATTGGCAAACCTACCAAAACGGTGTGTTGATTAGTGAAGTATATGTATTTTCAACCACGGAAATTGTTTGCGAAGGCGGTGGCGGCGGAGGTGGTGGTACACAAACCCAAAATATCGATGAGCTTTTTGAGCGGGGTGTAGCGGCGGGGCAGGCCGTTTCTGAAAAAGTATCGGAAGAAACCATCAACATCGATGCAACCCACCGGGTGAAAAAGTACGACTGGAGGTTTTATAAGAATAAGGGTATTGGCTCGCTTGAATATTACAGCCGGGAATATGGCTACCAGGAAAAACAAACTGATAACAGGTGGATTTTTACTTCGTTACAACACCATTCCATTTGGAAAGTAGCTAGTACTCCTAATTGGGATGTTACTTGCAATATTGTAACAGCTACACCCACCGTTTTTAATAGCGGTATGTTGGCAAGTTGGGCTGCGATGGAACTTGAATTTGATATTCATTATAGATTTGAATTTGGTATATATAACAATAACGTTGACGATAGAAAAACCAAGCCTTGTGTTTGGCATGTAAGCGATGGAATTGTAATTCCTTTTCCACCTATAGAAGATTAGAAACTAATAATTAATTATTTTGTTCGAGAACCACAAATAAGTTATAGTTACACAATAATTTTTTATAAAAATTACAAGAACTATGATCGCCAGATTACCTTTTTTCTCTTCCATATTTCTCCTTTTTCTATGCTCCTGTTTTCATCCTTCCAAGACAAGGAATGAAGACCCAGCTACCATCAGAACGATCGGGATACAGGATAGCCTTCCTTACTTTTCCGATTCTTCCGCCCCGGGGGAAGATAATTTTTATTACTATCCTCCTAAAGACTTGAGGCTGATCTACTTTTATAAAAATTACCGCTTTTACCGGATTGCTACTTATAAAGAATGGAATTTTATGCAACCGGTAAACGATTCAGTGATGGAGGGACGCGTTTATAAAAGCGATACGATTTATTATTACTATGCCCGCCGGGACACATCGCCAGTAATTTATCGCTTTCATTCCTTGACGGACCCCGTGTTTATAAAACTACCGGTAGATTCCCTTTACAGCAATAGTTCCGTTTACCGGGAACCTTCTGTTAAAGAAGAGGAGATTTGGGAGAACATGGAATTTGCAGGGACTCATACGAAAGGGGAACTGGTAACAGATTTGTATCTTGCCAAGCCGGGCCGGCCAGAAAATTACCCCGATTCTTTCTTACTGGTGTATTCAAAGGATAAATTCTGGAATGATATTCCTTTTGCCTTTTCCAATACGGCCGAAGCCAGGAAAAAAATGAAGTTTGTGAAATTTAAACTGGCTTCCAACGGTGATCCGGGTTCAAAATACATAACAATGATTAAACCAAGGATGATCGCATCGGAAATGATTGAAGTACACCCTTCCAACGAAAAAGAATTACTAAATGCATTTTTGGCATTTGAAAATTTTTTGAATAACCAATAAAATCGTCAACCTTATGAAATTTATTTTTTTGCTTTCAGGCATTTTGCTTTTTTCTTTTTACAATGCAGCAGCACAACCCGCTTTTAACGACAACGGCAAAACGATGGACATTTTAAAAAAAGTTTATAACTGTGAGGCTATTGAATATGAGAACTGGACTGAGGACGATGCTACCGATTCCTGCCTGACGGTTTGCCTGGTTAATAGCGACAAAGTGCCTTCCAAAAGCAACCTGGAGGAGCTTGTTAACCAGCTTAAACACATCGCTTTATCAGTAAAGAGTGCACTGGTAACCCCGGAGGATTATAATTCCTTTTATATCATCTTTGTTAAAAAGGAGATCGTCTTTGGAAATATAACCCGGTCACATTCGGCAGGAGGAGTAATACCAGGCGCAGAATTATAACAGCACTTACTGAAACCAGCGGGCGCCGCTTTTAACTCCTTACGGTAACCACTGCCGTATATTCAAATAACAATTATTTTTAGGCATGAGAAAAATTTTCTTATTTGCCTTTGCCTTTTTTTTGGCTACCGCCACGACCGCTCAAAACACAATTAAAAAATACGTACAGTCGCAAACGGTTTCCCTTACCATGGAAGACACGACCGGTTTTGCCGCCATCGGCAACGCGATCGGCGAAGCAAGAATCGTTCTGCTGGGCGAACAGGATCATGGCGATGCGGCGGCTTTTGCAATGAAAACGGCACTGGTGAAATACCTGCACGAACAAAAAGGATTCAACGTGCTGGCCTTTGAATCCGATTTTTTCGCGCTCAACAAAGGATGGGAGGAGTTGCCGAAAACCAGGCGGGCGATCGATAGCTTTTTGTACCACAATCCCTTTCCCATCTGGTCGTGGTGCCATACAACAAAGGAACTTTTCTACAATTATATCCCGTTAACCTTTGATACAAAATGCCCCTTGCAGGTGAGCGGTTTCGACCTGCAACTGCACGGCCGGTACAGCCTGCAGCAACTGGGCAACTACCTTAAAACGATGCTGTCGGCGGAGATCAGCCGAAACCGGAATAATACCACCGATGAAGAAATGGCCATCGGCCGCTTATCGGCGCTAACGAAATTTATCTTGTTGTCGTACGATAATCCTTACAACGCCGACAGTTGCCAGGCGTTCACCGACCTGGCAAAACCTTTTCTTACCCTGCTCATCAACCGGCATGGCTTCGATGACGAACGGGTACGCATACTCGAAAATGCCATTGCCGCCGCCTCGGGTGTGCAGCGGGGCATTAAAAAAGATTACGTGAATTATTATAAGCGCGATGAGCAAATGGCCCGCAACCTGGCATGGCTGTTCCGCGTCAAATACAAGGGTGAAAAGATCATCGTTTGGGCCCACAATGCACACATTGCCAAAAACGCGGGCGAGTTTTACAATGTCACTTCTAAACAGGACCGGATGATGGGCAGTTGGCTTGACCGGGATCCTTCACTGTCCGGGCAACTCTACCTCCTCGGCCTTACCTCTTTTGAAGGTCATTCCCGATGGGCCAATGGCGCCCCCGCGCAGATCCCCATACCAGCCCCGGCTAAGAACAGCTTTGAACGCTGGATCAACCCGGCCTATCGTTTTGCATTCACGGATTTTATGGCTTTCCGGGAGCAAAACCCGGGCTATGCCGGAAAATTTTTCATGCAGGGCTCTACGATGGGCAACCGCCTCAACCAGCAGGCCAACTGGACGCATATTTTTGACGGGGTACTGTTTATAAGGGAAATGTATGGGTGTAAATAATGCGATGATGTGAAAATAGGAAAATGTGATAATTGGGGATATCATTGGTTTTTAGCACTTATCCGTCGTTTTTTGCCTAAAATAGCTTTAAAAGCCTTGAATTGAACCGGTTTTCACATTTTCATACCTGCTTGTCGGCAGGCCGGTTTTCAAATTGGCAAATTTTGATCTTTTTTCCATTTTGCCTGTAACATTTTCTGTACCACCTTCGTATCATGTTTACTTAACCCGGTTGTAGCCCTAACCAACGCAACCAACAACTGTATGACGGAGAGAGAATATAATCAATGTGTAAACCTGTACGCAGATAATGTGTATCGCTTCATCCTCAAGAACCTGAGGCATGAAGAGGACGCAAAAGACGTGGTGCAGGGCGCTTTTGAAAAATTGTGGATCAACCGCGATACGGTAGACAATGACCGCTGCAAAAGTTACCTGTTTACCGTTGCTTATAACCAGATGATCGACCACATACGGAAGAACAAGCGGGTAAGTTTAAGGGAAGAATTCAATGAAGAAGCGCGCGGATCGGTGGGACCGAAGCACGATACAAAACGCATTTTGGAAGAAGCCTTGTCGAAGCTGGGTGAAACACAAAGAAGCCTGGTGATGCTGAAGGATTATGAAGGCTACAGTTACGAAGAAATAGGCCGGATCACCGGACTGAACGAAAGCCAGGTAAAAGTATACCTCCACAGGGCAAGATTGCAGCTGAGGGCGTATATTGTGAGTCCTGAAAATGTTATTTAGATCAAAAACTGAAAATGAACATCAACAGAAATAACTACGAAGAATTTTTTCTACTGTACGTGGACAATGAATTGTCGGCCGCAGGCAGGAAAGCCGTAGAATTATTCGTGCAGGAAAACCCCGACCTGCAGGCTGAACTGTTGACGCTGCAGGAAGCTACGCTAACACCTGTATCTTTTGTTTTTGATAAATCAACGCTTTTAAAAGCCGGCTCAACGGCTGACCTGCAGGAAAAACTGATCTTGCTGGGCGACAGGGAACTGGATAAAAATACGATTGCCGAACTGCACCAACTGATGAATGCCGATGCGGCCGCAGCCGATGAATGGCACCTTTTACAACAAACCAGGCTGGTGCCCGACCTGTCTGTTGTATTTCCCGGCAAACAAAGTTTGTACAGGCAGGAAACGGGCAGGGTTGCCGGCATGAAATGGTGGCGGATAGCGGCCGCCGCTGTATTGCTGGGCTTTGGATTGTGGGGCGGCATTTCGATGTACAACAATAGTATGGCCACTTCAACTGATCCTGCTGCCGTGGCCCGGACAAAAGGCGCTGGTGATAAACAGGCCGGTACACAAACCTCCATTGCTCAAAATAATGACAGCGACCAGGTTGATGACCGTACTAACGCCGGTGCACAAACGAACCCGTCCCTGGCGGTTACCGGCCCGGTGACCAACAGCAGCGATAAGAACGGAAAGAACAAAGTAATACCGGCACCTGCGGTAAAGGATAATAACCTGGTAGCCACTACGCAACCGGTGACCGTGGAAAAGCCTACCAACAATTTACCTAAATCCTATTTGGATAACATTAACAAAAAGAACAGTAACGAAATTGCCGCCACCAGCGTACCACCTGCAGAAAGCATCAATTCCGGAACACTGATCGCTGCTGCAAAACCCAATGAAAAACCAAACCTGGTGAACAACAATGACCCGGTAACCAACACTTACGCCATGCACACCGGCAACCCTGAAAATGTTACCTATGTGCAGGACGAAGAAAAAAGTAAACGCACCAAACTCGGGAGCTTATTGAGAAAAGTAAAAAGAGTAGTTGAACGTACCGCTAACATTAAAACCGGCGAAGGATTGCAGATAGCCGGTTTTGAGATCGCAGCTAAATAATCAAAATTTTTTAAAGCAACGTCACAGTAACCATAACCGGTAAGCAGGCCGCTATACCTGCACCGTAACAGGAAAACTGTGGATATAAAAACAACAACGTATGAAACAAATAACCTTACTACTAACAGCAGTTCTATGCTGCCTGGGCGCTTCGGCCCAAAAATCAAATGACACTTTACGCATCGGCAATATGGTGATCGTTAAAGACGGGAAAAAAGGTAAACGCAATGTGTACATAAACAAGAACGACAACAGGCGCAAACGTTCCAACTTAACTACCAACTGGGGTATCGTGGACCTGGGGTTTGCCAACTACGAAGACAAAACAAACTATGCCACTGCGGGTTCTTACCTGGTGAACAGGCCCGGCGCTTACCCATCGATCGGAAAGAACGATCTTAAACTGCGCAGCGGCAAAAGCATCAACGTCAACATCTGGTTCTTCATGCAAAAGCTGAACCTGGTAAAGCATAAGGTGAACCTGAAATACGGGCTGGGACTGGAACTGAACAACTACCGCTACAAATCCTTTACTTCCTTAAGCTATAAAGAAGGCGGCCCGGTTCCTTATTCATTGGGAACGATCACCAACGAACCTTTCCTCTTCAGGGATTCGATCAGCTTTTCAAAGAACAAACTGGCAGCCGATTATTTAACCGTACCGGTGATGCTGAATTTTGCAACGCACAACAACCAGCGCAGGGGCGTGAGCTTAAGCGTAGGTGTAAGCGCCGGTTACCTTTACAGCCAGCGCAACAAGCAAAAAAGCGACGAGCGCGGCAAGTTGAAAAATAAAGGCGAGTATGATATGGAAAGATTCAAGTTCTCCTACATTGCCGAAGCCAGCATCATGGGCATCCGGTTTTACGGATCCTACAGTCCTAAATCGATGTACCAGCACAGCCTCGACATCCGCCCTTACACCGTAGGCCTGCGCTTCAGCAATTGGTAAGTTATTGATTAAGCAACCTATGGTGATCTTCAATTGCTCTCTCCACCCAATCCTTTACCTTTTTGGAGTACTACATGAGGGTAAGGGTGCGGGTTTTTAGGATAACACGAATTTTTAAGCACGAATGACACGAATTAAATACAAGGAATTTTATTACACAGATTAGGCGGACCTGCCTGCCGATAGGCAAGTTACACGGATGTGCGAACGATTGTTAACCCCTTCTCCCCGGGAGAAGGGTTGGGGATGAGGCGTTCGTTCAAAATCACAGTTCAGGCAGAAGTTTTTCCACATTCCCTAAGTTTTGTTAAGGTTTTTAAACCAGATAAAATATTTTTGAATGGCACAGCGTTTGCTCTTAGCGCACCAATCAATTATATACATGAATGCCACCCGTTTCCAGCAATTTACAGCAGGCCTCGTTTTAATAGGTTTGCTTTCCTTTACGGCCGACAAGGGCAAAAAGAAAAGAACCGCGGTTGTAAAAACACCAACAGCCGCTGCTTCCAAACCAGCAACAGCGCCGGTAGAAAATCCTTATTACATTATTGTTGACAAAAGCGATTACGAACTGAAAGTATACGATGATGAAGGTTGGTACGCCACTTACCCGATCGTATTCGGCAGCAAAGACCTGGGCGATAAAATGAAAGAAGGCGACAAACGTACGCCCGACGGAAAATTTAAAGTGGTCTTAAAAAAGATCCACAAACAATGGGGACCGGAGTTGCTGCTCGATTATCCCAACGACATCAGTTACCAGCGTTTTAATGAAAGAAAGGCCAAGGGCATCATCCCAAAAACGGCCCGCATCGGCGACGGTATTGCCATACATGCTACCCGCCCGGGAGAAGAATGGACGGTAGACAGTTATTACAACTGGACCGACGGCTGCGTTTCTGTAAAATATACGGAGATGAAAGACCTGTATAGTTATATCCCGGTGGGAACGCCGGTTACGATTCAGCAATAGAATTCATTGTTTGGGGTTTGTTGGTTGGTGTTATTTTACTTTCAATGTCCCCATCGCCCCGGTTCATGCCACACGAACCTAAACCATTACCTGGACTTTGACTTGCCTACCGGCAGGCAGGGTTCTGAATGATTTTTGTGACGAACTATGATGTAAATACATCTCCAAATCATCAAATTTCCAAATCTCCAAATTGATTGTTTTCCATAAACAACAAACTCCCATCTCCATAACTCAGGAAACGAAAATCATGTTGCAAGGCGTATTGGTAAATGTCGCGCCAGGCAGCACCGGTAACGGCAGCCACCAATAACAACAAGGTGGATTGAGGCTGGTGAAAATTGGTGACCAGCGCGTTTACGATCCTGAACTGGTAACCCGGCGTGATCAGCAGTTGCGTTTGCGTAAACAATCGTTCCGGCTGGTGGCGTTCCATCCATACCAGCAGTGCCTGCAAGGCATCGTTTGCCGGCACAGTACTTGTAGCCAGCGGCGCTTCATAAATTTCCCATTGCGTTATGGTCAATTCCTTCGCCAGCGGATCCAGCAATGCTTTAACGCCGAGCCAGTAAAGGCTTTCGAGCGTACGGAGTGATGTGGTGCCGGTGGCGATCACCCGGTCTTCCAGTTTGCCGGTGAGGTTAAGGATAAAAGAACTTCTCACGTCTATCCATTCCGCGTGCATCTCGTGGCCTTCCATGCTGGCGGCTTTTACCGGTTTAAAAGTGCCGGCGCCTACGTGCAGGGTTACAAAATCATGCGTGATGTTTTTATGGTGTAAGGCTTCAAAAACCGTTTCAGTAAAATGGAGTCCCGCCGTTGGCGCCGCAACCGAACCTTCTGCTTTGGCATAAATAGTCTGGTAACGTTCTCCATCGTCGATGCCGGTACCGCGTTTTATATAAGGTGGCAGCGGTATATCGCCCGCGGCTTCAATGATGGCGGCAAAAGGGATGGCGGCAGGTTGCCAGGAAAAAGTTACGGCATAGGCATCGGGTAATTGTTCCACCAGTTCGGCAAACAGCGTTACTTCCATGCCATTGATGTGCATTGATTTTTCGAGTTTACCTTCCTTCCATTTGCCTGCGCCGCCCACCATGCATTTCCAGGTTACGGAGCCTGTTTTGTTCATCACGGTGCTGTATTCGCCGATGGCTTCCCGTGGTTCCAGGCAAAAGATCTCGATGTTGCCGCCGGTATGTTTTTTAAACCGCAGCCTGGCGCGGATCACGCGGCTGTTGTTGAAAACGAGTAAACTGTTTGCGGGTAAATGCGCGGCGATGTTGCTGTAACGGTCTTCATTGATGTGCCCATTCTTAAAGATCAACAATTTCGACGCATCCCTTTCAGGTAAGGGGTGCAGGGCGATGCGTTCATCAGGCAACGCATAGGTATAATCGAGTATCGATATTTTTTTTGGATCCGTCATGGTAAAAACGCGCTCACGGCTGCCACCCATTTCTCCTTTTCTTTTTTACACAAGGATTCGTGGGCGCTTTGTTCATATACGACCAGTTGTTTGGGCGCAGCAATATTATTGTAGATAAGGTCCGTTTCGGCCTGCGAAACCCGCGGATCGTTTTTACCCCACTGCAGCAATACAGGCGCGGTAATGTCCTTTGCATAAACGGAAGGCTTCATGCTGAAGGCCCAAAAACCGTTTTCAACGCCGCCCCAAAAAGTAACGAGGGTGGCCAGCGGTTCGGCCGGAATGTGCATCAGCCGGATCCTCGATTCCGCCGCATCGAGGATGGAAGCGAAAGGCATTTCGAGAATGACCTTTTCGGGTTTCAACTTATAATCGTGTATGGATTTGGTAATGGCTGCCGCGCCCATGGAAATACCCCACAGCACCACTTTCTTTTCGCCTTTGCTGCGGATGAGATCATAAGCAAGCTTCACATCTTCTCCCTCCTTGTAGCCGATGGTACAGGTGTTGCCGTCGCTGCCACCATGCGCCCTGAAATCCATTTGCAATGTATGATAGCCCATTTTCTGAAAAGCGGCCGCTTCTGCATTGGTGCCGGATTTGGTGCCGCCATGGCCATGGAACAGGATGACGGTTCCTTTGGCGCTGTCGGCAAGCGTGTACCAGCCTTCAAGGTCCGTTTTATTCTCAGTGGTTAAATGGATCACCTGGAAAGCGGAATCGGGCGCGGTATTCTTTTTTTTCATGGCCCTGATGCCGAAGAAAATTTCCTGTGTTACCTGCCAGCCGGATTTGGACGTCTTCACTTCCGGGTCATTCCCTGCATCATAAAAATGGGTGAATTTATAGGCATGAAAAGCGGTGATGATGTTGAGTAAAACAAACAGTACTAAAACTGTCTTCAAAATAATCTTCAGTATTCTTTTCATGTTCTTGTTTAAGCAGCCCGGTTGATTTGTAAAGTTGCTTTAATATTCAATGCTGTAAAAATTTATTTGCGTTTGTGTAATCCAGCGCGGGCGGGCATCCGGTATATACGCCTGTTCACCTAAACTAAACGATATGAGAAGCATGCTGCTACCGGTCCTGGTGTTGATGAATGTATCGCTGATCGCACAAAACGACCTCACGACAAATATTATTGAAGGTGGTAAAACACTGGTAGAACTGATCAGGGTATTGAAGCCGCAGAAGCAACAGTATACGACGCCGGGTGTGATAGAACTGGAAGACAGTTGCCAGTTGGGGCAACAGGCCGATCTCTGTTTTAAGAATACGGATACACTGGCGATCAAGGTTTATTTGTATAAAAGGAACGGCAGTGTGTATGAAAGCATCCCGCTAACAATCCAGCTTTCGCGTTCCACGCAGGAATGCCTGTATGCGATCCGGTCGGGCATATATAAATACAGGCTGGAAACCGAAACAAAAAAAGGAGAAGTAATTACAAAAGCCGTTTTACGCGAAGGGGAATTGAAACTGAAGCCGTGCGACCGCGTAACGCGCAACATAAAAGCAGGGTAGCTGCATTCACGACGGGTCTATTTTTCAGTTTGGTATATGCCGCAGGGCTGTCATTGTTTTTCTAAACGGTGATGGCCCTCGTGGTTTTACCTGTAGCTGAAAGGCAGGAGCGGCAAGGAATATAGTAAATATTCGATCATTAGCCTGGTAAAAATACGAGCGCTAAAAGTTTTTCTACTAATGGGCGCATTTTTTTTAAAACCGGCAAACCTTTTGCAATGGTATTCCGTAGTTGAATCAATAAATATCCAAACCGAGGAACCACAAGAACCGCTTTAAGATCCAGTAAAAGTTTATCCACTATCCTCATCCAAAAAACCGATGCTTTTCCGGGGAAACCACTAAGCAGCCCCAGCATTAAAAATTTACAGGGAGAAGGCGAAAGCCTTCTCTTTTTTTATTGCTTGTTGTTCTTAATTTCTTCCACGATGCCCGGGTCGAGTAAAGTAGAAGTGTCGCCCAGGTTACTGGTTTCACCTTCCGCTATCTTTCTCAATATCCGCCGCATGATCTTACCACTGCGTGTTTTCGGCAGGCCGCTTACGAATTGTATCTTATCGGGTTTTGCAATAGGACCGATGATCTTTGCCACCGTTTGTGCAATGTCTTTCCGTACCAGCGATTCGTCCTGCATATTGCCGGTGTAGATTACGTAGGCGTAAATGCCCTGGCCTTTAACATCGTGTGGATAGCCTACCACGGCGCTTTCCACCACGCCCGTGTGCATGTTGATGGCGTTCTCTACTTCGGCGGTGCCGATGCGGTGACCGCTGATGTTCAGCACATCGTCCACCCTGCCGGTAATGCGGTAATTGCCCGCTTCATCCCTCAATGCGCCGTCGCCGGTAAAATAAAGGTTGGGATAAGTGGCAAAATAATTTACGCGGCAACGTTCATGATCGCCGTAGGTAGTTCTTAATATGCCGGGCCAGGGCGCTTTGATGCAGAGGTTGCCTTTGTACAATCCATCGCTGTCCTGCGCCGTTACTTCCTTCCCGTGCTCATCTACCAGTAACGGTTGTACGCCGGGCATGGGCAACGTAGCCCAGCCGGGTTTAGAGGGTGTTATGCCAGCGAGGTTGCTGATGAGCGTACCGCCGGTTTCGGTTTGCCACCAGGTATCCACCACCGGGCAGTTGCTTTGCCCGATGTTTTCTTCATACCAGTGCCAGGCTTCTTCGTTGATGGGTTCACCAACGGTGCCCAATACTTTCAGCGACGAGAGGTCTTTTCCTTTGATGGGATCAGTGCCGAAGGTCATGAGGCTGCGGATGGCCGTGGGCGCGGTGTACAGGATGTTTACCTTGTGTTTTTCCACGATGTCCCAAAACCTCGACGCATCCGGCCAGGTAGGAATGCCTTCGAACATGAGGGAAGTGCCACCGGCGCTCAACGGGCCGTAAACGATGTAACTGTGGCCGGTGATCCAGCCGATGTCGGCCGTGCAGAAATGTACGTCGCCTTTGTTGTATTGGAACATGTTCACGAAGGTGTAATTCGTCCATACCATGTAACCCGCCGATGAATGCACCACGCCTTTCGGTTTGCCCGTGGAGCCGGAAGTATATAAGATGAACAGCGGGTCTTCCGCGTCCATTTCTTCTGCGGGGAAGTTCACCACGCCATCTTTTTCCACCTGCGATTCGGCGTATTCCATTTCATCTTCCCACCATACATCCCTGCCTTTGATCATGGAAACGGGTGTTCTTGTTCTTGTATAAACGATCACGCGTTTCACGGTTTTGTTGCCGATCAATGCATCGTCGATGACGGCTTTTAAAGGAATGTCTTTACCGCCACGGTAAGCGCCGTCGCAGGTAATGATGAATTCCGCCTGCGCATCTTCCAGCCGGTCGGCAATGCTTTGCGCGCTGAAGCCGCCGAAGATCACGCTGTGGATCGCGCCGATGCGGGCGCAACCGAGTACCGCGTAAGCCAGTTCGGGCACCATGCCCATGTAAATGCAAACGCGGTCGCCTTTTTTAACGCCGTTGTTCTTTAATACCTGTGCAAACTGGCAAACCCTTTTGTGCAGGCGCGCATAGGTGACTACCCGTGTTCTTTCTTCGGGGTTGTTGGGTTCCCAGATGATGGCGGGCTTATCGGCCATGGTGGACAGGTGCCGGTCGATGCAGTTCTCGGTGATGTTGAGTTTACCGCCGCCGAACCATTCGATCTTCGGTTGGGTAAAATTCCAGTCCAGCACCCGGTCCCATTTTTTTCGCCAGTAAAAATTTTCCGCTACGGCCGCCCAGAATTTTTCCGGTTCTTCCACGCTGCGTTTGTAATCGGCATGGTATTGTTCAAGTGATTTTATCTGGTATGGATATGCCATGGCTAACCGTTCTTTTTTTGAACCTTCAATTTAAAGATTTTTTTACCGGTAAGATGGGAAGGCGATAAGATTCATTTTTAAAAAACATTTCTTACCGGAAATATTTTTGCCGGTAAGTCGGGAAGACGTTTTTTATTGTAAAGCAAACTAAACTTCTAAACCAAATGAACTTTTGAAATTATGCCAGGATAAAAGATACTTCTCTGTCATACGCTAATGCATTCATAACCTGCCTGCCGGCAGGCAGGTTCATAACTCATAATTTTCTCCCCGCAATCGTTCCCGCTAATTCAATTTTAAGTTTGACCCTTATTCTATAACTTACCAGCATGAACGATCTGCAAATGAAAAGCGGGATGGGCAAGATCATCTTCTCGTCTTCCCTCGGCACCCTCATCGAATGGTATGATTTTTACATCTTCGGCATGCTGGCCAAAACCATCGCGGTGCAGTTTTTTCCCGAAGGCAATGAAACGGCTGCCTTACTGAGTACGCTCGCCATTTTTGCCGCCGGCTTTTTGGTGCGGCCGTTTGGCGCGCTGGTATTCGGCCGGCTGGGGGATATGATCGGCCGGAAATATACTTTTCTTTTAACGCTGGTGTTGATGGGCGGCTCTACATTTTTAATCGGCCTGGTACCGGGTTATAAGGCCATCGGCATGGCGGCCCCTTTGCTGGTGTTGTTGCTGCGACTGGTACAGGGACTGGCACTGGGCGGTGAATACGGCGGCGCTGCTACCTACGTGGCGGAACACGCGCCGGCCAACCGGAGAGGTTATTACACGAGCTGGATACAAACCACGGCCACGCTGGGTTTGTTCGTGGCATTAGGGGTGATCATGACGGTTAAATCGATGATGAGCGAAGAAGCCTTCAATGCCGATTGGGGCGGCTGGCGTTATCCTTTCTGGATATCGATATTGCTCGTAGGCGTTTCCATTTACATAAGGTTGAAGATGAGCGAATCGCCCTTGTACACGAAACTAAAATCCGAAGGCAAGACGTCCACCAATCCATTGAAAGAAAGTTTTGGTAAGAAGGCGAATTTCAAAATGGTGTTGCTGGCTTTGTTCGGCGCGGTGATGGGCCAGGGCGTGATCTGGTACACCGGTCAATTTTACGCGCAGTCTTTCCTGGAGAATACGGTGAAGATCGAGTTCATGCAGAACCGCGAGATATTGTTGTGGGGCATCGGTTTGGCCACGCCTTTCTTTTTGGTGTTCGGCACCCTGAGCGATAAGATCGGGCGGAAATGGATCATGCTGATCGGTATGTTGCTGGGCGTGATCCTGTACCGGCCGATCTTTAACCAGTTTTTGAAAGATGCGAATGTGAAGGAATGGGTGAAGGATGGCAAGAACTTAAAAAAGCTATCATCAAAAGATATACAAGAAGCGGATCTCTCAAAGAAAGAGGACAGTGTACAGGTAATCTATAATCTTCAGAATGATTATACATACAAGGGAAATAAGTTTATTGAAAAAAGAAGGGATACCTTGGTTAATAAAGAAATATATAAGGGTAAGGGATGGACAAGTTATATATACCCGCCGCTGAGCGATACAAGTTCTTCTGCTGGTGATCCGGGCTGGAAATTTGTTCCCGGTACAACATCGGTATTTAAAGCGGATCAAAAACCTGTATTCTCCGAAGTTGTTTTAACGCCTGCTCTTAAATGGAAATTCATTTTCCTCGTATGGGTGATGATCGTGTTGGTAACGATGGTGTACGGGCCGGTGGCGGCTTTCCTTGTAGAGTTGTTCCCGACAAGGATACGGTACACATCGATGAGCCTGCCTTACCACATCGGCAATGGTATCTTTGGCGGACTGGTGCCCTTCATCGCCACTTTATTATCCGCCACTTATACAAGCGACCCGCTGGTAGGATTGTGGTACCCGATCGGCGTGGCGGCATTGTGCTTCGTGATCGGCGCCTTGTACCTTTCCAATAAAATAGACAAACAAGTGAACGACTAAAATATTTGTATGAAAGCTATTAAAAAATTAATGGGATTGGTTTGGATGATCGCCGCACCGGTGCTAACCTGGTTCCTGGTGTCGGGCGCTATTCAAAACATAGACGCCAACGGCACGAAGGACATCAACAAACCCATTCCCTGGGCCATCATCATTTTGGTATTTACACCCATTGCCGCAGGGCTGATGATCTTCGGGTATTATTGTTTTAAGGGAGAGTATGACCGGCTGCCGGCGAGTTCAGAAGAACTTTGATAATGTGATAATAAGCAAATGTGAAAATGTGATAATGAAATGCAGGCACTTATTTCCACATCGTTCGCTATATCTCCCAATTAGATAGTAACAAATTAGCATTCCGTGCGTAAACGTGTTATGAAAATATCTGCGGGCATTATAGCGATCTTGTTGGGGTATATGATCTTTTGCCAGTGCTGCATGCGTATGCGCTGGAACGATGCCAAAGCCTACGCTGTTTTTAAAAAAAGAAATACGCCGTTGCAGATATTCGATACTGTTATCGGCAACCGCCATTTGCACTACGCCGTTACGGGCAATGCTGATCTGCCTACTTTGGTATTCATCCATGGTTCGCCTGGCAGCTGGTTCCACTATATGTATTACATGCAGGATACCGCTATGCAAAGAAAATTCAGGATGGTAAGCATCGACCGGCCGGGCTTCGGCTACAGCGATTTTGGGAAGGCCATGCACCTGGAGGCACAATGCGCGCTGATCCTGCCGGTGTTGAAAAAGTTGAAAAACGAACAACCGATGTATGGCTGCGGTCACAGCATGGGCGGACCGGTGCTGGCAAAACTGGCGGCTGATGAGCCGGCCCTGTTCAAAAAAATTGTGATCGTTGCCGGCGCACTCGACCCCGACCAGGAAAAGAAAGAGTGGTGGCGGCACGCGATGAAAAACAAACCGATGTACTGGTTCTTACCCGGCGCTTTCGGTCCCAGCAATACGGAACTGTTGTATTTAAAGAAAGACCTGGCGCCCCTTGCCAACGATCTTTCTAAAATAACATCGGAAGTGATCTTTGTACATGGCGATGAAGATACCTGGGTACCGATTGGCAATGTTGCTTACGGCATTAAGAAGATGACGAATGCAAAGTCCATTCACTCCGATACCTTAACCGGGGCCGATCACCAGGTTCCCTGGAAGCGCAAAGAAGAATTGAAAAAAGTACTGCTGGGGTTATAAACGCTTGACCTCCTACCCGAGTGAGTCACTCCCGCGAAAATCTTTTATTCTTGTTTGAGTATTTGAGGGAGTGGCCCACTCTACTCGATATAATGTGATAATGAGATGATTTGATAATGTGATAATGTTATTAGTCACGAACATTATCATATTATCTCATTATCATATTATCTCATTGAATCGTACACCGCCTCCTGCACTTTACCTCTTACATTCATGTTCAGCAGTTTTTTATTGTCGCCGCCCTCGGGGTTCACGCGGTTGCTGAGGAAGATGAAGACGAGGTTATAAGTTGGATCCGCCCATACACCCGTGCCCGTAAAGCCGGTGTGGCCAAAGGTTTGGGGTGAGACGGATAAAGCGGGGTAGGCTTCATTCCGCAGTGGATTGTCCTTCTCCGGCTTATCAAAACCATAACCGCGGCGACTGATGTCGCTGTGGTAAGCCGTAAATAGTTTTACCGTTTCTTCGCTTACATAGCGCCTGCCGTTCATGGTACCGCCGTTCACCAGCATCTGCATGATGATGGCCAGGTCGTACGCGTTGCTGTACAATCCTGCATGCCCGGCCACGCCGCCGAACATGGCCGCGCCGGGATCGTGTACATCACCGCGCAATAATTGCAGGCGGAAAGATCTTTCCTGTTCCGTGGGTACGATGCGTTGCGCAGGAAAAACATTGCGTGGGCGGAAACCCGCGGTGGTTAATCCCAAAGGGCGGTAGAAATTAGCATGTACATATTCATCCAATGATTTACCGCTTAGTTCTTCCACGATCTTTCCTAAAAAAATAAAATCATTATCACTGTACACGTATTTGCCGGCGGGGCCCAGTTTACTGTCGAGGATGCGTTTGTACAAACTGTCTTTCCAGTCGTTGCGCATGTATAGGTTTTCCGCTACGCGGATGGAAAAAGAATCTTTACTAAAGGGCGAATAATATTGCGGCAACGGTACGCCGTTGGCATCGATGGTTTCTTTGTAAAAAGGAATGTAGGCCACCAGCCCGGCCTGGTGCAGCAGTATATCTTTCACCTGCAGGTTTTCCTTGTTGCTGCCTTTTACCCAGGGCAGGTAATCGCCCAGCTTGCCTTCGAGACTTAATTTGCCTTCGTCGTACAATTTCATCACGGCGATGGTGGTGGCGCAGATCTTGGTAACGGAAGCCATGTCGTAAATGGATTCGGTACTAACCGGCTGGCTGCCGTCGTAGGTATAAGTGCCGTAAGACTTGTAAAACTCGATCTTACCATCTTTTGCCACCAGCACCACGGCGCCGGGCGTTGCTTTTTTGGCAATGGCATCCTGCGCAATGGAATCGATAACGAGTAGTTTAGCAGGATTTATTTTAGCACCAACGGGATTAATAGGGGGCAAAAAAAAACCTTTGCTCACCGTCAATCCGCTGCCATATTTATAATCGTCGCAAACGGTTACGGGTAAGCGTCCTTTGGCGGCGATCTTTCCCTGCAACAGGTCGGCCGCGGTATTTTGAATGATGTCATCGTCTTCATAGCAGGCAACGATGTTCTTTGCATCGCACCAGTTCTTAAGGGCGTATACATTTCCAAAAACAAAGCTGATGGTTTGCGGCTGCCTGCTTAATTGCGCTACCAGGTCTATCGCAGGTTTTGGAAGGCCGAAGTTATTGGCCGGTGAACGGTTGTAACCGTGCACGCCTACGATCACTTTTTTGTATTTCTTTTTGATGATGGCCAGCGTAGTTGCCATGGCAGCCGCATCCTGTTTGTAATCAAAGTAAATAACATCCGCATCATAATCGGCGCGCAGGCGTTTGGCAAAGGCATTTTCTGTATTGATGCCCACGGCTACATACACGGTTTCTTTTGTTTTCTTCAGCGGGAAAAAGCTGCTGTCGGATTTTTTCAACACCGTGAGCGCGTTCTCTGCCACCAGCCTGCGCATGGCGGGCACGCCGCTGTTGAGGTCGGCCGTTAAATTGTTTGTATTGATCACCGGTGCGCTGGTGAGGCCATACTGGTATTTGGATTCCAGTACTTTTTTGCAATGCGCTTCAATGTCGGCCCAGGTGAGTTGTTTATTTTTGATCGCCTCTTTTATTTTCTGGATCGACAAAGGCACATCACCGGGCAGGCACAACATGTCGTTGCCGGCGACCAGGGATTGCACGGACGCCTCGCCGTCGGGATAATATTTTTTAACGCCCTGCATTTCCAGCGCATCGGTAAAGGTGAGTCCCTGGTAACCCATTTTATCCCGCATCAATCCCGTTACATTGTTCTTAGAAATGGAAGTGGGTTTGTTGGCCGTGCTGTCGATCGAAGGGATGGACAGGTGCGCGATCATGACGCTGCCGATGCCCGCTTTGAATATTTCGCGGAAGGGGTATAGTTCCAGCGAATCCAGTTGCTGCATGGTTTTGTTGATCACCGGCAGGTCGTAATGCGAATCCACGGATACATCGCCGTGGCCGGGAAAATGTTTGGCGCAGGCCATTACGCCCACGTCCTGCATGCCTTTCATGTATTGTATGGCGTAGGCCGCCACCTTGTATTTATCTTCCCCGAAGCTCCGGTCGTTGATCACGGGGTTGTTGGGGTTGTTGTTCACGTCCACCACCGGCGCATAGTTTACCTGCAGGCCCACCCTTTTGCATTGTTCGCCCACGAGCCTGCCGTATTGGTACACGATGGACGGGTCCGTCATGGCGCCCAGCATCATTTGCTTAGGTAGGGGCAGTACGCTGTCGATCATCCGCATGCCCACGCCCCATTCGGCGTCGATGCACATGAGGATGGGCGTTTTGGCGATGAGCTGCAAATTATTGATGATGTTGGCCTGTTTCACCGGGCTGCCCTGGAATATGCATACGCCGCCGATGTTGTATTTTTTTACGAGGTCGGTTACCTGCTGGTCGAAGAAGGTGACGGTCTTTGTCCGAGAGTCGATGGTAGACAAGCGGACCACCATGAGCTGGGCGATGCGTTCGTCGTCGGACAGGGTATTGTACACGCTATCTGCCCAGCGTTTTGCATTGTTTTGCGCCATGGCGCTAATAGTTGTCAATAAAAAGAGGAAGGGAAGTAAGAATCGTTTTGCCATGGGGTAAATTTAAGCATAAAGTTGAATAGCGCCTCAAGCCCTCACCCCATCTCCCCAACCTCCCGAAATGCTTCGGGACAGGCTCTCTCCCCAGGGGGAGAGGGGAGAGAGCGGCATTTCGTTGGGCCTCACCCCCAACCTCCCGAAGTTCTTCGGGACAGGCCTCTCTCCGAAGAGAGGGGAGCTAGCAGCATTTCGTTTCACTGCTGCGCAGGTTTGAGAGGTGGTGAATGGCATTGCGCCCGGGGCGGGCACGCGTATTCCCGTTGAAGTGGCTCCAATGCCCGTAGCGTGAACGAATATTCTCTTTGCAATGACTCCAATACCCGGGGCGTAAACGAATATTTCCTTTGCACTGGCTCCAATACCCAGTGCGTAAGCAAATATTCCCGTTGCAATGGCTTAAATACTCCGACGGGTTGCAAGAATACTCTGCGAAGTAGCAAGAATACTGGGGCGAGTTGCGAAAATACTCCGCCGGGTTGAAAGAATACTCCGGCAAGTGACGAGCATACCCAAACGAGGTACAAGAATACTCTCCGAAGTTGCAAGAATACAGAGGCGAGTAGTGAAAATACTCCGCCAAGTTGCGAGAACACTGAACCAGGTTGCAAGAATACCCAGGCGAGTTACAAGCATACTCCGCCGGGTTACGAAAACACTCCGGCAGGTAGCTCAAATACTGCCGCAGTAAAGGCGTATTCCCAACCGGGCTGGCAGTATTACCGGCCGGGAAAGGATAATCGTTAGCCGGGAAGGTAGTTTTGTTAAATGGCGTAGCCCGAAGGGCGACTTACCTGGTACAGCAGGGAACAATGACCGGGGAAGTGATGGCTATTTTGAAAAGAAGGATAAAGTTGGAAAGAGAATAAGGCGGCCGGAGACCGGGAGCATTGAGCGGCATCAAGAAACCTGCCTGCGGTAGAATTCCTGCGGCAGGCGGCATTACTATCCTGCATTTTCGTAAGCAGTTTTTATCCATTGTATAACCTCTTTGTCAATGCCTGTTATGGTAGTTAGATTGATCTTATGTGAACACATTGCATTGCTTTTTTCGGCTTCAAGTTTCCCTTTCGGCTCCTGCCCCTTTAGGTTAATTCCAATTTCAAAACGTGTTTTTGTCGCCGGGTTTAAAATAGCAAATTGTTTCTTTCTTCTCAAACTTACATAAGTGTTTTTGGGTGCTATTTCGATATCCTTTCCAAACTTTGATATTTCTTTAATTAATTTGTCGTAAAGCGGTTTGAAATTTTCTTTACCCAGGTATTGCTTAACAATCAAATCCTCCTGGTTTTCTGCAGAGTCGGCATCAGAACCTTTTGATTTATGCGCAATGAGATTGGCAAAGCCGTGCGTTAGTGCATGGTTATCTTTCAGGTACTTTATTATTTCTCCATGTTTTGGAATGTTTTGCTTTCTTACGATCTCTATCCATTGATCCAATGTTTTACCTGTGTTCTTGTGCAGGTTTTCAATCATGGTTTGAATTGCTTTGTCCATTTTGGTGCAATTTTATATTTTAAATCCCGGTTAACTTTTTACATCCGGATAGGCCCCACCATTACCCACAAAGCTCTTGGACTTGCCGAAGTGGGAGAACCAGGACAGTTCAGCCCAACCCTTGTACTAAGGTAAATTGAAAAACTGAATTTGGGCCTTTATTAGCCAGCCTCCATTTTGGGATGGTTAAATCCTTGCACAAGGGAGTGTTTTAGCTGCGACCTGCCTGCGGGAGATTCCTGCGCCAGAGAAGGGGTAATGCCGGGGTTGCCCGAAGGGTGACCTACCTGGTACAGTAGGGAAAATTGAGCGGGAAAGTGGTGGCTATTTTGAAAAGAGGAATATTGAAAAAGGGATTAGGCGGTCGGAGAGTGGGAGAACTGAGCGGCATCGAGAGGCCTGCCTTCGGCAGAACTCTCGCGCCAGTGGGTTGAATGTTGTTTCCTATTCCAAGTGGTTTTAGGAATGATGACAACTGTCCGTTGTACAGGCGTCTACTGTGTATGACCTTTGCAAAATGGATATAAGAAAAAAGTTCGGCAAAAGAGTTAAGGAATTGCGACAAAGTAAAGGCTTATCACAAGAAGGACTTGCTCATTTAGCTGAATTGGATAGAACTTATATACCAAGTATTGAAAAGGGTGAACGAAATGTTTCCATTGAAGTAATTCAAAAGCTTTCTGTTGCCTTTGGTATTAAAATTAGTGAATTACTTAAAGGTCTTGATTAATGAGTATTGAAAACGCAGAACAACTAAGATTAAAACTTCAAGCCAGTTTGGATGCCCTAATTGGTAAAATTGGTAAAATCCAAATCGGTACTAAGGAGCAATTTCCATTTGGTTGGCGAAAGGCAGCAAAGGGTAGAACAGTTTGGCGTATTCTCGAAGAACTAATTACCCAGAACCTTGAAAAGTATTATAAGGAACTTCAAATAGTGAAAATTGAAGCCTCTGATTCAGAAACTTCGATTCATGATTTTAAAATTTTATTTGACGGTGAGGATATACCTGCTTATGTAAATATTAAGTCTGCCCTTTCTGGTGGGAAAACTCAAAAGGATGATATTTCAAAAGGGGATGGATTACTAAAATTTTATGAAGCCGATATCAATAAGCATTTTTTTGTTGCGACTTTTTTTATTGTTTTTAATGATGATATGAGTATAGAAATTGTAAAATGTACTGCATTCCCAGTAGCATGGATAACAGATGTTTATATTAACCCAAGCAATAATGGTAATTTACAATCGAGCAAATACAAGAATTTAGATTATGCAGAAAAAAGAACAGTTGCGGAATTCTTTGAGGTATTTAAAACAGCAATGGCTGTTGCCCTGTTAAAAAAAAAGAAAAAAAATAAATTAAAAAGGAAAAATCCAAAAAAAGAAAAAACTAAACCCGTTGTTGAAGATTAGAAGCGAAGTGAATAATTTCTTCTTGTATTTCTTTTGTTAATGATAGTTCTGCAAAAATTAAATTGTCTATTTCAAGAATTATTGAGTCAATAAATTTGGGTGATACCTTATTCTCATAAGCCAATTTTGAAATGCTAGCTAATTTCTTTTTTACATTACTAGACAGTTCAATAACAGGAATTTTTGAAACATAACCCGATGTTATCATATTTGAACGAATGAGAATCCCTCTAACAATGTATGTAACAAGACTACTATTTAAGTAGCCGATAAGCCACCAAATATCTTCCTTGCCACAAAAAATATTTGCATTAACTCCATATGTAGAACCGATAGGAAGATAGCATGCGCTAAAAGGAAGTCCCATTGATGAACAAGTAATTCCTTCTTTTAACATGAATCCTTTATTACGAACCATGAAATTTTTTACCTCTTTATCATAAGTTAAATAGTCGTTAGTTAAAAAGCCATCAGGCTCACAATAAAATTTCCTTGAGCCTGGGTTTTTATAAAACGGGATTTCAAAACCTATTTTTTTCTCCTTTGAAATGTACTTTCCATCTTCTCCTGTTGAAATTCCCGTGATACATCTATATTTTTCGCCAATTCTCGGGAAAGAAAATAACGATTGTATTTCATTTGGAATATCTATAACAAACTCAAATAAATTATCATTACTGGCATTAATAATACTTTCAATTGGCGTTTCAAGAAAATTTTTTTGTTCAAGTTTTGTTTTCAGTTCTTCTTTATTCTTCGGACGATTTAGTGATTTCACTATCTGTTGATTATTTTTCCCTTTTTGTAAAATCATTATTGCGGTTCTTACATCAGCTTTTTGCTCCCAAAATAAATCGGTAGGACACAAAATTAGATAATGAATTGAACATGTATTGAGAATTTGCTCCCTCAATGGATTGTGCATTCTTGCGGTTAAAAAACTATCAGCAGTAATAAGTGAAATCAGAGCACCGTCTTTGGCACTGTCAATTATTGCGGATATAAACATAGAATACATATTATGTACACCAATATTTCCAAAAAGCTTATTAAGGTCTTTCTTATTATCTCGGATGTAATCTACTTCATGACAATTATATGGAGGGTTTACAATGTAATAGTCATATTTGAGATTGATTTGTTGGTCAAAAAGCAAATTGATTTTTTCTTGTTTGTAAAACTCAATAAAATCTTTTTGAATAAAGTTGCAATAATAATAATCCCCATGATTAAAAATATCAATTCCATCAATGTCAATATTATTGTCGTACAATCCTTTTATTAGCTCCTCTTTCCCTACGCATGGGTCAAGCGCTGTACTGCCATGAGGGTTTATCTCCAACATTGCCTTGGTCATAAATGTAGAGATGAATTCAGGCGTTGAGTAATATCCTAATTCGCGTCTATCTACCCCATTTTCATTTACTATTGTTTTTTCAAACCTTCCCATGCTTCGATGATTTTAAATATCTAACTTTTTGTTCTGCAACTTTTAATGTTCTTGCAGCTACATCCTCGTCAGCGATTTCGTATGCTATTTTCTCACTCAGGTATTGTATTAATAATTCGTCTTTGTCCAGTTTAAAAATATCAGCAAGTTTAAAAATCTGCTCTCTTGTTGGCTTTCGTTCGCTTCTTTCAATTTTGCTAAGAATTGCTGTGTCCATATCGAGTTGGGCTGCCAATTGTCGCAATAATAGTCCTTGCTTTTCTCGATTTGTCCTTATAATTTGTCCGATTGTTTGCATTTGAATTTAAAGAGTTGACAATTTATGTCAAATCTAATTTGTCAAATTGATATTTCCAACTTGTCTTTGAGAAATTTTTCAACATGTAGAGGGATGGATAATTGTTGAAATGTATTTGTCACCGTTGAATAATTGTACTGTCGCTGGGAAGGGTTGCAAGTAACACATGAATATACGAACCATTTCAGCAGGTTTTATTACGCTTTGCGTTCGTTTATACCTTTTATCTCTCGCTTTTTAGATTGTTGCGGGGCATTTGTGATTGTTTGTTGCTGCAAGTTTTTATATTGCTGTCCCCCACGTGTCAAGCCCAAATTATTTACTTTAAATCTATAAGCTTCTTCAATTCAGCTATCATTTCATCCCTTTCCTTTAACATCCTCTCATAAAGTTCAACAACCTTATCAAGAGGATTAAATGTACAATGAAGATTTTCAGTCGAAGCATTTGCTATAGAACCATCATGAAATGTATTCGCTATAATATTCACCGCCTGCTCCTCATCAAAATTCTCAAAGGCTTCCACGGGTATCTTTAGCGCACCGGATAGCTGTTGTAACAACGCGCGGTCGATGGTTTCTTTGCTTTCAAGTAGCGATACTTTTTTCTGGCTCCATTCATCGCCCAGTTCAAAGGCAAGGGCTTCCTGCTTAATGCCAAGCATTTCGCGGAAGCGTTTTACGTTGCGGCCCTGGTGGATGGTTTTGTGCGGCATATCGTTCGTTTGCATGTTGCTCAAATTTAATTTGTATTAACGGTAAAATACAATTTTGTTACGGGATAAAATATGCGGCTTTTACGGGAGTTTGAAAAGGGTTATGAGTTATGGGTTGTTTGGCGATGTGGCGGTATTCTGTGTTACGTCTGTCCGGTGCCGCTGTTGATTAAAGATACTAAAGCTCATTGTTTATTCCTTTGCTCGGCGTTATTCGCCTGCCGGAATCGAAGCTGATTAGCAAACAAAAAGCTGAGAATATATTCGTCGCCCCGCCATATTGCCAATGCAATGTCAGCGGTTCAGCTTTTTCGGGCGTCTTAATAAATGCTCATTGGTTTTTGTAGTTTTCGTCGCAATAAATCTAGTGTAGTATTTACTTCTGCTTTCGTTTGTGTACGATACAAGTATTTCTATTTGGGTCAAATGTCCTGGAAATGGGCCGGAAAAATCATTTGCTTGATTCCCTGTCATGGCTTGTCTATGACGAAGCTTATATTCAAGTTCAATAGTTTCACCATCTTTTAAAGAAGCGATGCTATCAATATTTTCCACATAGTCACCGTAAGAATTATAGATTTCCTCAATTCTAATATTATAAGCTGTCTTACTAGAATTGTTTTTTATTCTCAATAGATAGTTCCAGTAGAATTCAAATTCAAACTTTGCAAGAGGATATGGAATAGGCTCGGGATGGTCTTGCACTGCTGCAGCTCCTAGATTCTTTTGTCCATATAAGTTGTCTGGCCTATTTCGTAGGTCAAGGTCTAACCGTGGTCTTGCAAAAAAGAAACTTTGTAGCGCAATTAGTTTGGAAACGATTGGTCGTGTAATTGCTGAAACTGGGAAGTCCATATAGTTGGTTTATTGAAACGAAATGTCTGTTTAAGCTGACCGCTAACACATAAATATACGAACCATTTCACCGAATTTTATTACGCTTTGAGTTCGTTTATACTATTTTATCTGTCGTTTTTTTTAATTGTTGCGGTGCATTGGGGATTGTTTGTTGCTGCAAGTTTTTACTTTGCCAAAAAGATACGACATCGTTCAAATGTTCAGTTTCATGGGGACACCAATCGGCGGAGGGTTCCAATATCGAGCATCAAGTATCCAGCATCCAGTATCAAGATTCATCCCGTTAATTCCGTAAATTTACCAGCTAAATCAAATCTTGTTTTGCCAGACATCATACAGTTATTGCCCGATCATATTGCGAACCAGATCGCTGCCGGCGAAGTAATCCAACGCCCGGCCAGCGCGGTGAAAGAGTTGCTGGAAAACGCGGTGGATGCGGGCGCCGACGAGATCAGGCTGTTTGTGAACGACGCGGGCAAAGCCCTGATACAGGTGATCGACAACGGCAAGGGCATGAGCGATACCGACGCGCGCATGGCCTTTGAGCGGCACGCCACTTCCAAGATCAGGAACATCGAAGACCTGTTCCGCATTAAAACCATGGGCTTCCGGGGTGAAGCACTGGCCAGCATTGCCGCCGTGGCACAGGTGGAACTAAAGACAAGACGCAAAGAAGACGAAACGGGCGTGTACATAGAAATAGAGAACAGCATGGTGACGAAGCAGGAGCCGATTGCCGTGCCGCCGGGTACGAGCATTGCCATGAAGAACCTGTTCTTTAACGTGCCCGCGCGCAGGAATTTTTTAAAAAGCAACGCGGCCGAACTAAGGCACATCGTGGATGAGTTTACGCGGGTAGCCATGAGCTACCCGGGTATTTTCTTTTCCCTCACCAGCAACGGGCAGGAAGTTTTTCACCTTGAAAAGGGCAGCATGAAGCAACGCATCGTACAGGTGCTGGGCAATAATTACAATGCCAAACTGGTGCCGGTGCAGGAGCAATCCGATTACATGAACATCTACGGTTTTGTGGGCAAGCCCGAAACGGCGAAGAAAACCCGCGGCGACCAATACTTTTTCGTGAACAACCGCTTTATCAAAAGCGCTTACCTGAACCATGCGCTGATGAACGCTTTTAATGAAATGATCGCGAAGGACAGTTTCCCGATGTATGCCTTGTTCATAGACCTGGACCCGGCGCAACTCGACATTAACGTACACCCGACCAAGCAGGAAATAAAATTCGAGGATGAGAAGATCGTGTATGCCTTTGTGCAAAGCGCAGTGAAACATTCGCTGGGGCAGTTCAGCATTACGCCCACGCTCGACTTTGACCTCGACGCGTCCATACAACAACTGGACGCGGTGAGCAAACCTTTTACGGAAGCAAACAAATCATCGGCTTCTACTTCATCACTCTACCAAACCTTCACGCAAAAAAACCAGTCGCACTTCATAGAAAGCAAGAGCGAATTGAAACACTGGAAAGATTTTTATGAAAAGGACGCGGCGCCGGTGAATGATTTCGAGCGTACCGAAAATACACGCGTGTTTGTAGCCGATGCGCCGGTGGTGGATACGGGTGCGGCCTTCCAGTTGCACAACGCCTACATCGTGGTACAAACAACCCGCGGCTATTATTTAGTGAACCAGCAGAACGCGCACGAGCGGGTATTGTACGAACGCTTTATGCAGGCGGTGGATGGCAAACCCATTGCCGTGCAAAGCAGCCTTTTCCCCGCAACGATGGAACTGGCGCCGGCCGATGCCGTTATTTTGCAGGAACTGCTGCCCGACCTCAACCAACTGGGTTATTTGCTGGAACCCTTCGGCAACAATACATTCGTAATACAGGGCACGCCCGCCGACCTGGAACAAGGCAATGAAAAAACGGCCATTGAAAAAATGCTGGAGCAATATAAACATTTCAGCAGCGATCTTAAATTTAATCGTCGTGAAAAACTGTTGCGCTCCCTTGCCCTGCAGCAATCCATTAAAGCCGGCAAACCACTTTCCACCAAAGAAATGACGGCCCTGCTCGACGATCTTTTTGCCTGCGCCACGCCCAATACTACGGCCAACGGCAAGCCTACTTATATGGAGTTTAAGAAGGAGGAGATGGATAAGATGTTTGGAAGGTAATTATGAGTTATGAATTATGAGTTATGAATGCACTGCAGGAATTATAATTACAAGCCTGCACTGTCACAGACAGCTTACCAATTAGATTACGTTAGCGATTGATATCGCAAAGTCATGTATAGCACTATCACTTTTTTATTTTCAGCAGGGTGTTCTTAATTTATAAGCTTCTCTACATTCATAATTCCTAACTCATAATTCATAATTTCTCATAAAAAAACCCGCAACAAGCGTTACAGGTTTTTTATATTGTATAACCCCCACGGTTATAACAAGCTACAAGCAGTTGGTTCGAATGCTAATAAGACACGGGGGCTGGCGGTTCTGCTGCCTGCGGGGATTAATTTTTTTGGCGGATGCCCTGCAGGAAACGTTCTACGGCCCGGCGAACAGGCGTGGCGGGGGACTGGTAATTGTTAACGAGCACCGAAAAGAGGAGCAATTTACCCTTTTGCGTAACGAGGTAGCCACTGAGGGCGCAGTTGTTGCTGAGCGTGCCGGTCTTGGCAAAAATATAGCCGCTGTCTTTTTTATAATAAGCTGACAGCGTACCGGTGCCGCCGGTGGCCAGGATGTTCTTTAGTCTTTCCATGCCAAATTCCGTCCTCATTTTATCCAGAATATAAACGAAGGAACGCGGCGTAAACAGGTTATACCGGCTTAGCCCGCACCCATCTACCCAGCGGGGTTTTTGCGGAATGTCTTTGAGATCGGTGTTTAATATGGTATCGATGATCGCTTCATCGTTCATGTAGCCCAGCTTTTCGTTGCTTACCATCAGCAGGGTTTGCTCCGCGAAAAAATTATCGCTGCGGTGCATCATGGGTTTGAACAGGGAATCGGTGGGTTGGGATTTGATGCTGCGAAAAGGAAAAGCGAAAGACTTTTTGGTGTAAGACGCTTTGTCTAACTCTACCGGCGGCGCAATATAAATATTGAAATCATGTTTTAGGAGATCAAGCGTCGTTTGATATTCATTGCTGGAAAACGCAATTTTCATTTTACTAAAGTTCGAAGTGGAAGGGGTTATATGAAAATTATTTCCTCCAATGGTTCTTTGTACGGTGAATTGCAGGCGTTCGGCATTGAGCGCAGAATCGGAAAAAATGTTGATGCGCGTTGAGAAAGGAATGATATAGGTACTGTCGATCTTCCGGGAGAAAAAATCCGGAACGCTTTTCCAACGGATGAGTGTAAGAGCATTTTTAAAATTCAATGCGGCTGTATCCAGTTCAACAATATTACCGTAAGCAGGGAACGGGCTGCGTTCCGCCATGTATTCTTCATTGTAATCGTTCCACGACCAGCCGTTTCCCCAGGCAGTTTCCTTCCATTCGTTATCGTGATAAAGGCTTAGTTTTTTTTGGGTGCCGAGTAAAAAATCCAGTACGGGCTGCCGGGGAAAACCGGGGTGCAAAAAGGTTGGGTCGCCGGTAGGCAAAATATACAACTGCTTTGTATCGGCAGGTTGTGCATACTTCAATCCCACCAAACTATCGCCCAAATATTTCATCCCCGCGTACAGCGTAAACAATTTCGTATTGCTGGCCGGGATAAAATTTTTCGTGTCGTTGTAATTGTACCAGTATTTGCCGGTTGCGGGTTCGTAAATGCTGATGCCAATATGCCCGGTAGCAATGGCCGGATCATTGAGCAAGGCAGCTTTCGCCGATTTGGATATTTGCGCGGAAGCCGCACAGCCGGAAAGGAACCACCATACAACCGGCAGTAAATATTTGGTGCAGTAATTCCTTTTCATATTGTTTTTTTAAACGGCTCTTTCCTGTGCGCGCAGCCACCTTTCGGGGATTTCGTTGCGGGCGGCATTCATGTAATCGGCGTAACTGCAGGCAATGAATTTTTTATTGGGCAACTGCATCCACCAGCGGCCGGTTTTTTTACTTTGCAGGAAAAGCGTATCGATCTCGGTAAAGTTGCAATGAAATTCGTTGAAGTGGTGCAACTCGTTCATGTCAGCTTCCTGCTTTGCGCGGTTCTTACCGTCGATGAAATACCAGAGCATCTGCGCGATCTGCCGGGCCGTTAGTTGCTGCACGTCCTGCTGCGGTACGTAACCATAAATGCCCATCGTGTGCAGGTTGCTGCTCATGCCGGCATAGCGGGTAAGGATACAGGCTTCTTCGCCGGTGAAGCCGTTGGAACTTATTTGCGTGGAAGGGGCATCGCTGTTCTTGATGGCGCAGATATCGAAACTGAGTAAATGCGAATTGCGGATCACGGGTTCCATCTCTTCTATCTTCTCCTTGGCCGTGCCAACGCGGTAACAATCGAACCGCAGTTTATCCATCGTTTCCAGCATGCGGGGGTGCACGAAATAACTCTGGAAGCCGATGTGGTTGTAATGCCGCACCAGGTTGGGTTCGCCGGTAAGCATTTCCATTAAGAAGTTTTCGCTGCGGTCGGGACTTTCATTCCTGAGGTTGATGAACGCATCGATGCAGCTCGCTTCGATCACCTGTTCCAGCTTGCGGTGGGCATAGTATTGCGTAAGTGTAATGTCGTGCGACCCGCCGATGATCACCACGGTCTTGTTCAGCCGGATGAGTTCGGTGAGCACGGTGGTGATGGCTGCATAACTGTCTTGCAGCGTGGCGCCGTTCTTTACGTTGCCCAGGTCGGCAATGCGGATCTCCGTATGCCAGTAATGTAACTGGTAAAACTGCCTGCGGATGGCATTTGCCGCGCCGGAGATGCCCGGTACGCCGCTGCCCCTGCTTTCCGTTACGCCGAGTAAAACAATATCGGCGGCGCTGATGTCCGGCAGTTCATTTTCATAAATGCTGATGTGGCGGGCAAGCTGGCCGTCGTTATAGCCTTCGTCGTCGCCCAGTTCGTGTATTGCTACCGGTTCTAAAAAATCGTGCAGGTCGTCCATCGAAAAAATTTCGACAAACCTAAAGATTTTAGGGGAGAGAGCAAGGTGTTTGGTAATTCACCCTCGCTTTCGAATACCGAAAATTGTGTTCCTATTGAAAGGGGTATATAGTAACTTTGTCCATGGCCCCGCCCGTGCCCTGATACAGGGTTGGCGACCACCCATTAAAACGAAAGTTTATATGCCAGTTAAAGAAGAGATCCTCCAGGAAGTAGTCATAAAATTTGCAGGCGATAGCGGCGATGGTATGCAGTTGACCGGCAGCCAGTTTACCAACAATACGGCCCTGCTAGGTATCGACCTGGCCACTTTCCCTGATTTCCCGGCGGAGATCCGCGCCCCGATCGGCACGTTGCCCGGCGTGAGCGGTTACCAGTTGCGTTTTTCTTCCGACCGGATCTTTACACCCGGCGATGCCTGCGATGTGCTGGTGGCGATGAATGCGGCTGCACTGAAAACAAATTTAAAAGCTTTGAAGCCGGGCGGCAAGATCATCGCGAACACCGATGGCTTTGATGCGAAGAACCTGCGGCTGGCCAATTATCCCGACGGCGTAAACCCGATTGAAGACGATAGCTTAACGAATTACGAACTCATAAAGATCGACGTGACCAAACTCACGCGCGAAGCGCTGAAAGAGATCACCATGGGTACGAAGGAAAAGGACCGGGCGAAGAATATGTTCGTGCTCGGGTTTTTATACTGGATGTACGGCCGGGATATGGACAGTACCAGCGCTTTCATCACGGAAAAATTCGGCAAGAAACCGGAGATCTTAGAAAGTAACCTGAAAGCCTTGCAGGCCGGCTACAACTACGGCGATACCACCGAAACCTTTACCACGCGTTATAAAGTAGAAAAGGCGAAGATGGAACCGGGTACGTATCGTTCCATCATGGGCAACCAGGCATTGGCGTATGGGTTGATAGCGGCTTCGCAGAAAAGCGGGTTGCCTTTGTTCCTCGGCAGTTACCCCATTACGCCGGCGAGCGATATTTTGCATGAGCTGAGCAAACACAAAGCCTTTGGCATCAAAACCTTCCAGGCAGAAGACGAGATCGCGGCGATCACTTCGGCCATTGGCGCGAGTTATGGTGGCAGCATCGGACTCACCACCAGCAGCGGACCGGGCATCGCGTTAAAAGCGGAAGCCATGGGACTGGCCGTAATGCTGGAAATTCCTTTGCTGATCGTGAATATACAGCGCGGCGGACCAAGCACCGGTTTGCCAACCAAAACAGAACAAAGCGACCTGATGCAGGCTTATTACGGCCGGAACGGTGAATGCCCGATGCCATT
>Ga0247804_10000079_pt1 | contig 50341 bp, 44 predicted proteins | sample UWRJL029104C1_FD_181142 | JGI IMG/M metagenome (GOLD analysis project Ga0247804, IMG submission 181142) | Plant litter microbial communities from Arlington Agricultural Research Station in Wisconsin, United States - UWRJ-L029-104C-1 | ecosystem: Environmental > Terrestrial > Plant litter >... | reverse complement strand
GATGCAAGGATTGCGCGCCTCGCTGCTACCGGCATACACTATACCGGCATGGGCGTTAGCGGCGGTGAAGATGGTGCCCGGCTGGGACCAAGCCTGATGCCCGGCGGACAGGAAAGTGGTTACCACGAATTGAAGAATATACTCGAAAAAATAGCGGCACAAACATCTGAAGGCGCCTGCGTAACTTTTGTAGGCAACGGTTCTGCCGGTCATTATACCAAGATGGTGCATAACGGTATCGAGTATGCGATCATGCAATTGCTGAGCGAAGCCTATGCCCTTTTAAAAAATGTGGGCGGCTGCAACAACCAGGAACTGCATGAAATATTTACCCGCTGGAACGAAGGCACTTTACAATCTTTCCTGGTAGAGATCACCGCGAAAATATTTTTACAGCCCGACGAGAAGTTACCGGCCAATCAACTGCTGGATGCGATCCTCGACCGGGCTGCGCAAAAAGGTACCGGCATGTGGACGAGCAACAGCGCCCTGGAACTGCACGTACCTACGCCTACCATCGACGAAGCCGTAGCCGCAAGGGATCTTTCTTCCTATAAAAAAGAAAGAACCATCATCGATGCATTTACAACCACGGAACCGGTTACCATAGATGCCGCTGCAAAGGCAACGCTGCTGAAAGAACTGGAAAACGCCATTTACTTCGGCATCGCCGTTAGCTATGTGCAGGGATTGCATCTTTTGCAAACCGCTTCCCTTGCTTATAAATACGAGGTCAACATCGCCGAAGTGGTGCGTATCTGGAAAGGTGGTTGCATCATCCGTTCTGCCATGCTCAACGATATTGGACAACCTTACACGGAAACGCCGGATCTTTTAAACCTTCTACTCAACGAAACCTTTTATAAAAAATTACAGGAAAAACGTACAGCCGTAACCGGTATATTGAAAACAGCGATGGACCACCGCATCGGCATGCCTGCCCTGGGCAGCAGTCTCTTTTACGTGGACATGTTCGGCACCGGCCGCTCGGGCTCCAACCTGATACAGGCGCAACGCGATTATTTTGGCGCACATACTTATGAAAGGACTGACGAAGCAGGGAATTTTCATACCACCTGGGTGCTTCCTTCACAACCATAAATCAAAACGGCAACATGACCACACCTATTTTACAACCCGCAGCCATCGTGGTTTTTGGGGGAACGGGCGATTTGACCAGGCGCAAGCTGATCCCCGCTTTTTACAATCTTTATTTGAGCAGGGACATGCCGGCACATTTTCTAATTGTGCTGATCGGGCGGAGCGCTGATAATGAAGGGGCTTTCAAACACGACCTGCTGGAAGGCGTGAATGAATTTTCACGGACCGGTAAAGCAAAGAAAAAAACATGGGATGCCTTTTGTAAAAACATCACTTACCAGCAGGGTGATTTTTTTGCCGACTCTACTTATACAACCATTCGCAGCACGCTGGATGCATTCGACAAAAAGAACAAGCAACGTGCTTCCCGCATGTTCTACATGGCCATTGCGCCGCAATTCATCGAGCCGGTAACCGAACATTTATATAAATACAAATTATGCCCGCAGGCAAAACACGACCGCATCGTAATTGAAAAGCCTTTTGGTACGGACCTTAAAACGGCTAAAGAACTGAACCAGTTTTTACAGCAACGTTTTAAAGAGCAACAGATCTTCCGCATCGATCATTACCTCGGTAAAGAAACGGTGCAGAACCTGATGGCCTTCCGGTTTGCCAACTTCATTTTCGAACCTTTGTGGAACAGGAAATACGTTGATCATGTACAGATCAGCGTGGCGGAAAAAGTAAGCGTGGGCAAACGCGGGGGTTACTACGATCAAAGTGGTGCGTTGAAGGACATGATACAAAACCACCTCCTGCAATTGCTTTGCGTAACGGCCATGGATTGTCCTGGTCAGTATGAAGCCGAAACCATCCGCGATGCAAAAGTTAAAGTGATCGAACAGATCCGCATCTATAAAAAATCGGAAGTAGAAGAAAACATCGTGCGCGGGCAATACCGCGAAGGCACGATCGACGGAAAAAAACAAATTGGTTATTTACAGGAAGAAGCAGTGCCCAACCGCTCCAATACCGAAACCTTTATTGCCGCCAAATTATTCATCGACAATGAAAGGTGGAAAGGCGTTCCTTTCTTTTTAAGGACCGGTAAAGCCTTGCCCCGGCAGGCTTCCGTGATCGTGATACAATTCAAGGAGTCGCCAAACCGCATCTTTAAAGACGAGGCGGTACCCAACCGGCTCATCATCAGCATTCAACCTGAACAGGAAATAAGCCTGTTGTTCGAAAGCAAAGTGCCCGGCGTACAAATGAAACTGAAGGCCGTGGAAATGGATTTCACCTACAAGGATTCACACCTGGAAGCATCACCCGAAGCATACGAAACTTTGCTGCTCGACGTGATGGAAGGCGATCCCACTTTGTTCATGCGCAGCGACCAGGTGGAAGCCGCGTGGAAAGCCGTGATGCCCATCATCAATGCCTGGACAAAAGGCAAACAAAAAAGGATACCCGGTTACAAGGCGGGTACCTGGGGGCCAACCGCCGCCACGGACTTACTGAAGCCTTTCGCTAAAGAATGGATCTTATTACCCGAACCAAAAGCTGCAAAAAAATGAGAACAGCAACCACCGTCACCACCGTATGGCCCGATGCCACAGCGCTCGCACATGCAGCGGCACATTTGATCGTTGACATCAGCAACAAAGCGGTGCAACAAAAAGGTTACTGCAGCATAGCCCTGTCGGGCGGCAGTACGCCCAAACTGTTGTTCAGCCTGCTCGCAACAGCGCCGTACAAAAACAACATTCCCTGGAAAAAAATATATTTTGCTTTCGGCGACGAACGTTTTGTACCGCCCACCAGCGACGACAGCAATTATAAAATGGCGATGGACAGTATGCTGAGCCTGGTACCGGTGCCCAAAAAAAACATACTGGCCGTTGAAACCGTAAAGTTAAAACCGGAGCAATCGGCAAAGCATTATGAAAACGAACTATCGAAATTCATTACAAAAAAACACCCGTTCGACCTGGTGCTCTTAGGCATCGGCGAAGAAGGACATACGGCTTCCATTTTCCCCAACAGCCCGTTGTTGGAAGATAAAAAAAAGGTGCGCAGCACCTGGGTAGAAGAAAAACAAATGCAGCGAATCAGTTTTACATTGTCCTTCATCAACCAGGCAAAGCAGGTCGCTTTTTTGGTTAGCGGCGCGGGCAAAGCTGCCATTCTTAAAACCCTTAAATCAGCCAAAGGAAAAAAATTACCGGCAGCACGGGTGCAGGCAACCAAAACAACGTATTGGTTTTTGGATGAAGCGGCGGCAAATTTAGGAGTGTAGAGGTTAGAAGCTCAGAAAAGGCAATCCACCCGGAAATAATATTCAATATTCAATTCAATATTCAATAAAAAAATGCTGCTTACATTTGCAGCCTTGTAAATCAATACCAGCGGGCAAACCACCGTTTTTCATCGTACTACAAATGATCAAAGAAAATAATAAAAGCTGCGCCATCATCGGGGCGGGTGTTGCAGGATTGGGAGCGGCCATCCGCATGCGCAACAAGGGTTATAAAGTTTCGGTATTTGAAGCGAATGCATTCCCCGGTGGAAAATTATCTTCCGAAAGCAACAAAGGCTACCGGTTCGACATGGGCCCGTCCGTTTTTACCATGCCCGGATACGTGGATGAACTGTTCGTTTTATCCGGCAAAAACCCGCGCGATCATTTTAATTACATTCCCCTCAACCCGGTTTACAAATATTTTTTTGCCGACGGGAGCGAACTCATTGCCCACCACGGTAAAGAACAATTTGCCACGATGATGGCGGAAAAAACGACCGATAATAAAGCAGACATCATCCAATACCTCGATAAAACAGCTACCGTTTACAAACTCACCGAGGAAGTTTTTTTGAAGAACTCGTTGCACAAGCTGAAGAACTTTTTGACCTGGCCGGTTTTGAGGGGGATCTTGAATTTCGGCAAGATCGGCGCTTTCGATACGATGAACGAAGCCAATAAAAAAGCCTTCAAAGATCCACGACTGGTACAGTTGTTCAACCGCTATGCCACGTACAACGGGTCGAGCCCCTTTTTGTCGCCCGCCACGCTCAACGTGATCGCGCACGTGGAGATCGTTGAAGGCGCCTACTACCCCATCGGCGGCATGTACAGCATCACGAAAGCATTGGTAAAACTGGCGCAGGACATCGGCGTTGAATTTAATTTTTCAACACCCGTACGGGAGATCCTCGTAGAAAATAAAAAGATCAAAGGCATCCGCACCGATAAGGGCAATATTGATTTCGACGTGGTGATCAGCAACATGGACATCTACAACAGTTATCAAAAATTATTACCGCACGCCAAAAAACCGGCGAAAACATTGGATCAGCCCAAATCCAGTTCGGGCATTATTTTTTACTGGGGCATTAAGAACGAGTTCAAACAATTAGGACTGCACAACATCCTCTTCAGCGAAGATTACGAAGCAGAATTCGATACCATCTTTTCTAAAAAAACCATTTACCACGACCCCACCGTTTACCTCAACATCACCAGCAAGCACACGCCGGGCGATGCGCCGCCCGGTTGCGAAAACTGGTTCTCTTTTATTAACGTACCTAACAACACGGGACAGGATTGGGACAAACTGGTGGCGGAAGCAAGGGAAAACATCATTAAAAAAGTAAACCGCATGCTGAAAACGGACATCCGCCCGATGATAGAAGCGGAAATGGTATTCGACCCCCGGGTGATCGAAAGTCGCACCTCCAGTGCCTTTGGTGCCATTTATGGTAACAGCTCCAACAATAAGTTCGCGGCTTTTTTAAGGCATTCCAATTTTTCCAAAGAGATCAAAAACCTGTATTTCTGCGGCGGAAGCGTTCATCCCGGCCCCAGCATTCCTTTGTGTTTACTTTCCGCAAGGATCACCACGGGATTGATCAAACAAATTTATTAAGCCGGGCGGCTAATTTGGGCTAAATTTGCAGCCGGAAAAGCTATACCCCCGTAGCGAACAACTCAACAAAATACACAGCCGGGCAGGTGATAATGGACAGTACCGAGATCATAACGATAGACAATCTTACCAAAGTATTCCGCGATGCGACCGAGCCGGCCGTGAAAGGCATTTCCTTTTCCATCCGGCGCAACGAAATATTCGGGCTGCTCGGGCCAAACGGCGCCGGTAAAACGACGACGATCTCCATTCTCTGCGGCCTGTTCCCGCCCACCAGCGGCCGGGTATTGATCGATGGGAAAGACCTCGATCATGAACTGCCGCACATCAAACCCATCCTCGGCGTAGTGCCGCAGGACATCGCTTTGTACAGCACCCTCACCGCGCGGGAAAACCTCGACTTTTACGGTCACATGTACGGCCTCAAAGGAAAACCTTTAAAAGAAGAAATAGAATACTGGCTCGAACAGCTTGGACTTTCCGACGCGGCCAACCGGCCTGTAGGAACGTATTCCGGTGGTATGAAAAGAAGGGTGAACCTCATCGCCGGGCTGTTGCATAAACCAAAGATCTTATTTTTAGATGAGCCCACCGTAGGCGTGGACGTACACAGCCGCAACGTGATCATCGATCACCTGAAGGAAGTGAACAAGTTGGGCACCACCATCATCTATACATCGCATCACCTGGATGAAGCGCAGGATTTTTGCCACCGCGTTTCCATCATCGACCATGGCAACATATTAACACAGGGTACGCCGCAGGAACTCATCAATGCGCACCCGGGCAGCAGCGATCTGGAAGACGTGTTCCTGCATTTAACGAAAAGAAAACTCAGAGATTGATGTTCAGCAAACTATCGGCATCCGTAAGAAAAGAGTTCCTGCTATTGGTGAGGGACAAGATCGGTTTGTCGATACTCTTCATCATGCCCATGCTGCTCATCCTGGTGATGACGCTGATACAGGATGCCGCTTTTTCTACCATGAATGAAAAAGGCATTCCATTGGTATTGGTGAACGACGATAAAGATTCGCTGGGCATACAAATACAACAGGGGCTGGAACAGAATGAACTGTGCAGCCTCGCCGTAAACATCGACGGCAAACCCGCCACCCGCGAATCCGCGCAAAAGGCCGTGGCCGAAGGCAAATTTTTAATGGGCATCATCATTCCTTCAAATGCAACGGCGGCCATCCGCAAAAACGTAACGGAACTGGTGAACCAAACCATGGGCGAAGAACCCATTGCAGGCGGTAGTTCTATCAAATTAAACGATTCGGTAGAGATCACCATACTCATCGATCCCGTTACCAAAAAATCGATCCTCACTTCCATCATGAGCAACCTGCGCGAATTTATTTCGGAGGTGAAAACGAAGATCATGTTTGAAAGTTTTGCCGACCAGGTAGCGGAGATCATTCCCGATAGATCGAAGAAACCCGCGCGCACTTTCGAGCGTTCGCAGGTGATCCGTTATAAAGAAGTGTATGCATCCACCGCCCGGGAAAAGATCGTACCCAACGCCGTACAGCACAACGTTCCGGCCTGGGCCATCTTCGCCATGTTCTTCATCGCCGTTCCCTTGTCGGGCAGCATCATGAAGGAAAAGAATGAAGGCAGCGTATTCCGTTTGCGCACCATGCCCAGTTCGTACCTCTTGCTTGTGAACGGTAAGATCATCGTGTATGTAATTGCCAGCATGATCCAGTTCTTTTTAATGCTGTGCGTAGGCATGTACATCTTGCCCTTGCTCGGCTTACCCGCGCTGGTATTGGGCAACAGCATGGCCGGTATCTTTTTACTGACCATGTCCACGGCCTTTGCCGCCACCGGTTACGGTGTAATGGTAGGTACACTGGCCGGCACCGAACACCAGGCCGCCATCATGGGTTCGCTTTCCATTTTATTGATATCGGCCCTCGGCGGTATTTGGGTGCCGACGTACGTGATGCCCGAATTCATGCGCATGATCAGTTCCTTCTCGCCGCTCAACTGGTCGCTGGAAGGTTTTTATAAATTATTTTTAAGAGGCGGAACGGTAGCGGATATTTTATTTCCTTCGTTGTTGCTCATGGGTTTCTTTATATCAACCATGGCCGTTTCATCCTGGGTGAACCGTGTAAAAAGAAATGTTTAATTATGAACGAGGCAAGTATCATAAAAGAGATCGCGCAGTATATCAAAGGCAATATACTGGCGGCAGAGGTGGAGATCGGCGACGATACGCTTTTACAAAATGTGGGGGTGGATTCCTTTTCCACGGTAGAGATCATTCTTTACCTCGAAAGGCAATATGAGGTGGTGATACCCGATGAAAAACTGGTGCCGGAAAATTTTAAAACCTTGCAATCGCTTGCGGCCATCGTGCTGGAATTGTCTCCCAAAGCGAAATAACATGAGCACATTCGATAAAAAAAGCCTGCCGCAAAAGATCCACCTCAGTGGTTCTGATTGTTTTCACCTGGTGCTCGACAAGCACGCCAAAAAACACAACTCGGGCGGCAACGTCATGCGCATCGTTTTCAATTTCAGCCGGCGCGTTACGGCCCAGAAAATATCCGCTACCTTAAAAAGTTCGCCGCTCGTTTACTGGCTTTGTAATATTGAGCTGGTGCCCGGTTCGTTACTGAAGATACCCTACTGGAAATATGAAAACAAGGGCCGCGAACTCATTGTATCCGAACATCACCACGATGTGAACAACCAGGTACCCGAGATCGTATTGAAACGCGACATCCCCATCGATGCACTCCGCTTCATCGATTGCGACCTGGTGCATTTTGCTTCGCACAGCATGCTTGTATTATCGTGGAACCACATTGTCATGGATGGAAAAGGCATCGGCATGTTCCTCCAGCACCTCAACGAAATTGAAAGCGGCGGCGAAATGCATTCGCTCGATGTACTTTTTCCGCCCCACGAAAAAAAGCCCAACATCATCGCGTACATCCGCAACATGTACAAAGTGAAACGCTTTATACAGGCTTCTTCCAAATCGCCGATTGCTTCCGTAGCCGATAAAAGATCGACCAGCATCGAACATTTTGATAATTACATCATAGAATTCAACAAAGAAGAAACGGCGCAGATCGCAAAGAACGCGGTTACCAAAGGAGCCCGCTTCGGCCCCAATTTATTTTACCTCGCGGGTTGCGCGCATGCGGTCAACAACATCAATGCACAACGCGGCCGCGCCGGTACTATGTGGATGCCCATTCCTTACGATGGCAGGCTGCGCGGGGCTTTCGGACCGGTGATCTCCAACTTCGTGGCTTATTTATTTTACCGTTTGCCGCAAGCCGATTTAGCCGATGTAGAAACAACGGTAAAAAGTTTTACCCGGCAGATGACGGAACAGATGAAAGACGAGATGCCGAAAAAATACGGCATGCTGCTCAACATGTTGCGGCACATACCCCTTGGCCTCTATTACTTCCTCATCAACCGCACCGGCGAAGGCACCTTTGCCAGTTTCCTGTATTCATCCACCGGTGAAAATTTCAACCGCTTTGAAACCATGTTCGGCGAACCGGTAACCGGGCTTACCATTTTTCCATCGCCTACCTTCCCGCCCGGGCTTACGTTTTCTTTCCTTAAGCACAACAACGCGTTGAACATAAATATTGCCTATTCTTCGGACATTATTAGTAATATTGAACTGGACACGATTGTAACACAGCTTAAGCAACTTTTACTCGCAGAAAATTAATGCAAACCATAGTACATACTGATGTAGTAGTACTGGGCGGCGGCGCGGCGGGCGTAGCTGCAGCCATTGGTGCGGCCAGGCAGGGATTGAAAGTGGTATTGATAGAGCGCAACGCCTACCTGGGCGGCAAAGCCACGGCGGCCGAAGTAGGCACCATTTGCGGCCTGTATAAATTCAGCAAGAAAGAAAATTCGGAATACATCGTCAACGGCTTTGTGAAAAAATTCGCCGAAGAGTTACGCGAACAATCCAACACCAATGCCCTGCACAGCGCCGCCGGCCTGCATTACCTTCCCTACGAAGTGGATGTTTTTAAAAAGACCTGTGCCCGCCTGCTCACGCAATACGACGTTACCGTTTACCTCAATTCAACCCTGCACACCATCAGCATCACCGACGAAAAAGCGGAGTCCATCACCATCAGCACGGAAGAAAAAACGCTGCAGGTGCATTTGCATTCCATCGTTGATTGTTCGGGCGACAGCATCATCAGCCAGTTTGCCAACCTGCCGCTGATCAAAAGCGATCATTACCAGGCGGCTGCCCAGGTGTTCACCTTAAAAGGTATCCCCGAACTCAACGAAGCCAAACTCGGCATGGTGCTCATGAAAGAACTGCGTACCGCCATCAATGAAAAAAAACTGGATCACTACTTCGACCGCGTTTATATTGTACAAGGTTCATTGAAGAACAACAGCGTAAGCCTTAAGATCGGCATCCCCCTGCCGGTTACCAATACCGCCGAGAATTTACTCGAACTCAAGATCACGGCGCATGCCTTTGTAAAAACGCTCACCGATTTTTTGGTAAAGAATGTACCGGCTTTTGCCGATGCCAGCCTGCAACACATCGCCCCGGAGATCGGCGTGCGCGTAGGCGTGCGTACGGTAGGCAAATACATTTTAACCGAAGCCGATGTGCTCGAATGCAAAAAATTCGACGATGCCATTGCCAACGCCGCCTGGCCCATTGAAGAATGGGAACAGAACCGCCGCGTTAAGATGCGCTACTTCCACCTCGACGATTATTACCAAATCCCTGCGGGCTGCCTTCAATCGGCCAGCATCCCCAACCTGTTCAGCGCCGGCCGCAATATTTCCGCTACGGACAGCGCCATTGCCAGTGCCAGGGTGATGGGGATTTGTTTGCAGACGGGGTATGCCGCGGGACGATTGGCTGCTGCCACGGCAATGGATTTTCCGACGGAAGAGGTGATTAAGAGGATACAGGAGGATATTTTTGAGGGGGTTGGAACTGGAAACTAATGCATCGGTCGGAGACGGGGAAAACTTATCGGGATCGAGAGGTCTGCCTTCGGCAGAACTCTCGCGCCAGTGAAAGGTATTTGGATGGGAGGAGGGTTAGAGGTTTAGGGTAGGGAGTTTAGAAAGTTGGGAGGGTTTAGGTGCACCGAGGTGCGGAACAGGATACTAAGCTGGTTCCAGGAGCATCAGGTAATTGAGCATAATGTAACGGTCGGAGACCGGGAGAGTTTGTCGGCATCGAGAGGGCTGCCTACGGCAGAATTCTCGCGCCAGTGGGAATAAACTGCCTAGAAATATCCTCCGCCATCCCAGTAGCATCTAATCTCTGTTAACAGAAGTTTTTATGATTTACTGATGTTTTTTAAACTTATTAAATTTTTTACTTTTTTTTCTGTGTTAATTATTTCACTTTCAAGTTCAAGTATTTTTTCACTAACAATTTCTGGTATTTTTAAAAGCCTATTTTTATAGTTATTGTCAATTAAAAATGAGGCAAGCGCGCCATTGACAAAATTATACTTACTTAAAAAGTCAAAAAAAGTTAGCTTAATTTCTTCACCCTTTTCAAGACTAATATTCTTTTTTAAAGCTGCTCTTACTAGCTCGTCGGCGAATATATCCAACAAATTAGTTGACTTAAAAATTGTGCCGACCCAATCTAATAATGAAATTAAATTCACATACGATAAGACTGAAAAATAAGAGCTTTTTTGAGAATTAAATGTCTTTATATATATCCCTTTTGTAGATGGAAGATTTTGTCGTTTTTTAGAGTGATTATCGATTTTATTGTCTAATATTTTGTACGCCACATTTATTTTGATTGTTACCATATAAATTTTAGAAATCGCAATTAAAATGGCATTAATATCCTTACTATACATCTCATTGTGTATTTTTTTTAATTCATTTACAAGAAAATATTTTTTAAATGACTGAGGATCCAATTCAAGGCATAAGTCCCAAAAATTAAAATAATTATCATTCGTATTTGTGGAAATTAACTGAGAAAACGTATTAAAAATCTCTTCTTTATGTGTTGGTTCTGAAAGGTTTTTAATAAAGCAAGCTGCAAAATATTCTTGCAATGATTTATGTGGATATTGTATACTGAGTCCATCTTTAACTAGAATAGAAACAGTGGTAACTAAATCATAAGTCAATTTTACTTCATCATAATTTAATTGACTTACTGATTTTATTTTTTTAAGAATTTCATGAAAATCGAATTCAGAAATTGAATATATGCCATTAACCAGAAGTAAGTAAGAGAGGCTATTTAGAATAACTTCGAAATCTTCCTTTTTTAAACCTGAAGCTCGTTGTCTTTCAAAACTATTTTTTAATATCCCATCATGTGTTGAATACAATGTTTCAAAAACATTTCGGTAAAATTGTGACTTAGTTTTTGGCAATTCCGGGTAGCTTTCAAATGTTAGTATAAACATAGAAAGCAGTAGCGGATTATTAAGATAATGAAAATAATCTTCACTTTCTGGTTTACGAATTACATCTGCAATTCTTTGCTGTCTTTCAATTTCAGGGATTATTTTGTACAAGAATTCTATTATCTCACTCTTTAGCAAACTATTAAAGTAATAAGGTTTAAACCTGGGCAGAAGTTCTGCTCCAGCGTTTGGTCTGGAAGTCAAAATAAAATAATTATTTCGATACTTGTCCGTGAAATCTTCCAGCTCAAGATTTATTTGAGCAAGTTTTTCTGAATACAGTTCGTCATAGCCATCAAAAATAAATAAGTGATTCCCATTTTTTATTGACCGTAGTAATAAGTCATCACTTGGTTTTATTTCTTTTTGTTTTAGTCTCTTCAATACAAAAGTTTCAAAATCGTCCTTGCTGGTGTTAAGATTTCTAAGCTCAATGATATGCGGAATTTTTAAACTGTTGTTAATGCATTGCAGAAATATGTGTTTAGTTAACATGCTTTTCCCGCTCCCAGCTCCTCCAATTAAACACACAAAATGATTAGGTCCTAATTCTCGAATAGGGTCGTTAAAATATATTTTTTTATTGTCGTGCTGGACTGATATTGGATAATACACATCATAGAGGGGGACTTTATTTCTTCGATGTATGAAGGTATTAGTGTAATAATATTTTTCAATTTGTGATTTGAGATATTCGTCTAATCCAATTTTAAGAATGTCCTTTACTTCAAGAGTAACAGTATTATAAACACTGCTCAAATATTTAACTAGGTCTATAACGCCAATATCAAACGATGGGGGCCCAACTTTCATATAAAACATTGTTTAATATCATTAGTATTTTGAGGTCGAATAAAATTACTCCTCAACACACACACTGGCGAGAGTTCTGCCGCATGCGATCCTTTTGAGGCCGTTCAGTTCTTCCGGTTTCTGACCGGCCTTCGTTCAAAATGAAATACTATTTCTTATCCATCAACCTCTCTAACCTCACCATCATCTCCTCCTTCTCCTTTAACATCCTTTCAAACAACACCATCTTTTCTTCATAAAGCTTCTTTATTTCATCAATCGGGCTAAAGTTGAAAGTGGAATTTGGATTTCCAACGCAAGCATTATCTCCAAATGTATTCGCAATCACATTCACCGCCTGTTCCTCATCAAAATTCTCAAACGCTTCCACGGGTATCTTCAGCGCGCCGGATAACTGTTGCAGCAGCGCCGGGTCGATGGTTTCTTTGCTTTCGAGGAGCGATACTTTTTTCTGGCTCCAGTCATCACCCAGTTCAAAAGCCAACGCCTCCTGCTTAATGCCCAGCATTTCGCGGAAGCGTTTTATCCCGATAGCTATCGGGACGGCCCTGGTGTATGTTTTTGTTTGGCATATCGTTCGTTTGCATGGAGTATAATTTAAATTATGCTACAGGCAAAGTACAAATTTTTAGGGGATAAACTATGCGGGTATTACCGGTAAAATATACCTTTCGCACAGGCTCGTGGCGAATGCCCCTAATCCTTACCCCGCTTTTTCGTTCAGATTTCCATTCTAATCCTTTCAGGAAAATCAGTTTCATCAGCCTAACCTGCCTGCCGGTAGGCAGGTCCTGGTTCAGACTAAAGGGGCTTATTCAATAAACAAAATTAGCCGCAACATTTACATATAAGCAACTTGCATTTCAATACGAAGAACTTGCATCATAAAACAACCTACTCCCATTTCAATATAGGCTACTAATATTTCAATATAGCCTACTTGCATTTCAATATAAGCATACTGGTTTTAAATACGACCACCTGCATTGACAATATTACCGCCCCGGTTCTCAATGCAGCCGTAAAGTTTGTCATAATTGCAGCCCCGGCTTATAATATACGCCGCGCGGTTTTCAATACAGGCTTCGCAGTTTTAAATATCACCCTCCCGCTTTTAAATATATACACCCGGTTAAGAGCGCCCAACCTTCAACTTTCAACCTTCAACCTTCTTACCTTCGCAACATGAGCTTTTTGCCTGTATACGATGTATTGAAAACCGCCGCTGGGCAATGGCCCGGCAAGCCCGCCGTACACGATGAGCAGGGTTCCATTACTTTCCAGGAGTTGTGGGTGGCTACTGAACAACTGCGCGAACAATTGCTGGCGCAGGGCATACAACCGGGCATGGGCGTAGGCATGATGGCGCACAACGGCCGCAACTTTATCATCGGCCTGTTTGCCGTGGTGGGCTGCGGCGCTACGGGGATGCCCATTTACCATCAACTGAAAAAAACGGAGATCGACGACATCTTACAGGAAGCCCAACTCCACGCCGTGATCGACGATAAAAGCGGCATACAACCGCTGGAAACCATGCAGGCCGAAATTGGAACGGCGTACGGCGCATTTCGCGTAGGCTTTACCATTAACGATAACCCGCTGCCGTATGCAGCGCACGTGAAAGAACCGGCTTTCGTACGTTTTACCTCCGGCACCACCGGCAAATCCAAAGGCGTTATCATTTCCCACCAATCCGTGATCGAAAGGATCGAAGGCGCCAACCACGGGCTACAGTTAGGTCCTGGCGACACCGTAGTATGGATGTTGCCCATGGCTTACCACTTTGTTGTCTCCATCGTGTTGTACATCCGTTACGGCGCCGCCATCGCGGTGGCGAAAGATTTTTTGGCCCGTAATATCATCGCCGTTACCAACCAGCACAACGGTACCTTATTATACGCTTCGCCCATGCAAATAAGGCTGTTGGCCAATGATACGGGCAACGAACAAATGCCTACGTTAAAAAAAGCCATCTCCACTTCTGCCGCCATTTCGCTGGATGTTTGCAACACGTTCAAAAAGCGTTTCGGCATCGACGTTAGCCAGGCGTATGGCATCATCGAGATCGGTTTGCCCATGATGAACTTCGTAAAATCTGCCGAACACCCCGACGCCGTCGGCTATGCATTGCCCGGTTATGAAGTGGCCATGCTGGATGAAAAAGGAAATGTACTGCCCAAAGGTGAAACGGGACAACTGGGTATCCGCGGACCGGGCATGTTCGATGCCTATTTGTTACCCCCGCAACTCCGGAACGACGTATTGGTGAACGGCTATTTTTTAACGGCCGACTACGCTTCCATGGCGCCGGACGGGTTGATAAAGATCGAAGGGCGCGCCAAATCGGTGATCAACATTTCGGGCATCAAGGTATTTCCTGAAGAAGTGGAAGCCGTGATTGAAACCTATCCGGGTATTGCACAGGCACGCATCAGCAGTACGCCACATCCCTTGATGGGACAACTGATAGAAGCCGAAGTAGTAGCCGAACCCGGCGCTGACTTAGAGATAGAAGCCATCCTTACCTATTGTAAAAAAAGACTTTCCACTTTTAAAGCGCCGCAGCGTTTAAAGATCGTGGAATCCTTGCCGATGACAGCAACGGGGAAGTTGAAGCGGTGATGCTGTCTGAACTGTGATTTTGAATGATTAAAAGACGGGCTATGATTAAAACAATCCGTGTAATCCGCCTAATCTGTGTAATAAAAATCATCCTAGTTGTAAAGAACGCTTTTCTAAAGTGACATTGAAATGAATATCAGCTTTCAATGCCTTGAATACTTTTAGGATCGTATCGATCGTTGCGCTGTTGGCGCTGCTTTCCAATTTGGAGATCTGGGCTTTTTGAACACCGATCAATTTACCTAATTGTTCCTGGGTTAGATTACGTTCCTGCCTGGCCGTTTTGATCATCCTGCCTAAAACATCCATGCTCAATTCATATTCATACTGATCCCTGGCCTGTGTACCGGGTTTACCAATGTACTTATCTTTCATTTCAGCAAGTGAAAACGACTTTGCGGGTGCCTTTGCCATGGTTACTTTAAATTTTATTGTCGAAATATTTTATGCGTATTTGTTCGGCACGTGCAATTTCATTTGCCGGTACTTTATTTACCTTCTTTATGAAGATAAAGTAGTTTCCTTATTTAGAAACATCTTCTTTGTCTGAACTGTGATCTTGAATGATTGAATGATGGGCTATGATTAAACCCAATCCGTGTAACTTGCCTACCGGCAGGCAGGTCCGAAAAATCCGTGGAATTAAATTCTCTTTAACGTCTTCTCATAAACCGCCACGATCATCAGCATCAGCAACATACCATAAAACACATCTTCAAAAGGAATGGTGTAGATACGGATGCCGGAATTCTCAAGGTCGTTGTAAATAACAACGGGGATGGCCGTAAGAAATCCATTCACCAGCAGGAACGGGATCACCGTAATGGCATAGGAAACCAAAAAAGAAACGGCATCAAAACCTTTGAAAAAAGAGGGCAGCGAATACAGGAGGCCGATAAAAAAAGCCGTGAACAGGAAGGTCCAGGAAGTATAGTATTGATCGCGGTAAAAAAAAGAGGCCACGAGCAGTACCAGGGCCAGTGCCTGCAGGAACAGGTCGGCGCCGGCTTTTTGTTTGAGCCCGGGAAAATAACTGCGGATGCATTCATAAATAAACAGGCAGCAATACGGCACCACGAAAAAGAACAACACTTCTTCCAGCGGCAGGTTGCCAACCGCATAGCCGGTGATGTAATCTAGGTTAAAACTCCATACGCCCTTCATGGTAAAGAACATATCCCAGGCGATGTACAACAGTGCAGGCACCAGCATGGCCGGGAAAATATATTTCCACTTTTTATAAAAAGCCACTTTCTTATCGAAACTCAACGCAAGCGGCCCGGCCAGCGAAGCAGCAAGGATCAAAAAATATGTGTAGTGTGTGTTCAACCGGGCAGCAGGTATTTTGGCTATGATTTGTCGGCGTTTCGCTTGTTATCGGCGCGCACTTTGTCCCAGTATTTTTTCGATACCCACAGCATGCCATAACTTTCCCCTTCATGTTTTTCGAGGTGCTTGTGGTGCATTTTATGCGCCCAGCGAATGGTGCGGATATAGGTGTTGTTGCTGCGGGTAAACCATTTAAACCGCTGGTGAATGATCACTTCGTGCACCAAAAAATACGCGATACCGTACAATGTAAATCCCGCGCCGATGGCGATGCTCCAGTATTGCTGGTAAATAACACCCAGCATGATGAGCAGCCAGCTCGGCACCGCAAAAATGAGGAAGAAGGCATCGTTCTTTTCAAAAAAGCCGGGGCCTTTGTGGTGATGGTCTTCGTGGAGGTTCCACAAAAAACCGTGCATTACATAACGGTGCATCAGCCAGGTAATGCCTTCCATGAGCAGGAAGGTAACAAGGGTGATCGCTATGTAAATTAATATTGACATTTATTCTTTTCAAATGATGGTTACTGCATAAATGTTCTTAAAATAAGGAAGAACATCAGTTGTACCAGCAGCAAATTTAATGCGAATTTGTTATGCTTATTGAAATTGCCGAACCGGAACACGCTGAGCAATACCACGCTCACCACGAACCAGCATATATAATTATAAAAAGGGATGGATCCGTCGCCCAGCCATTTCCAGTAACCGAGCTTTACCGCCACGGGTTCCATCAGCCAGTCGAAAAATACCGCCAGCGTAGCACCGTCGATGATCACCGACAGGGACCTTAAGCGCTTTGCCTTCCGCTCGTCGGGGAAAGCAATGCCATCGCTCAATTTCCTGAAGAACATAGAGATACCCGTGCCGCAGCAATAGATAACGATGAACCAGTTGACCCCGATGAGCAGCGGGATCTCATTTACCCCGTAACCCAATACATTCCCGTAATGATATTCGCCGAACAATAAACCTGTATGCACACCGATCATTTCTACCACGATGCCCACTACGAAACAGGCCAGCAGGAAAATATAGAACGACGCCTTCGTTTCGCTGGCCGTCCAGATAAGCAGGCCGAAACTCAGCAACAAATTCACCGGCGTGGCCGCGATAAAAAAAGCCTTGTCAAAATACAGCAGTCCCACCAGCCCGATCGCGTGGAAAAAAATGGCGATGGCGGTAGCCACCTGGTATGAAGAATATTTAAAAGGCAATTTGTATCGGTTGTTTGTATCAGTTATTTTTTTCAGCGGCCATAAACGCCTCCAGTTTGGGGAAAGCGATCCTGAACCATTCCGTGTATTTCTGCGGGTGGCTGATCATCGATTCCCGGATATCGTTCATGGATTTAAAACAATAATCGCTCACTTCTTCTGCATTGGGCTTTATAGCTCCATCATAGTAACCGGTGAAAACGTGGTCATATTCATGCTCCGTAAGGCCGTTGTCGAACGCGGCCCTGTAAATAAAATCAAAGGCCTTTTCCAGCGGCGCGTGGATACCCATTTCTTCGTACAACCTCTTGTTCGCCGAAGCGAGCGTATCTTCCCCGGGTTGCGGGTGGCTGCAGCAGGTATTAGTCCAAAGACCGGCGCTGTGGTATTTATTGGCCGCGCGTTGCTGCAACAATAATTCGCCCTTATCGTTAAAAATAAAAATGCTGAAAGCCCTGTGCAACAGGGCTTTTCGATGTACTTCAATTTTTTCCATCCGTCCCACCGGAACATCATGCTCATCTACCAGGATCACATCCATAACTTAAATCTTGCCTTTATAAAATATTGAACTGGCTTCTCACGCCTGCCTTGGCCACGATGTAGGCTTTACCATAATTGGGAATGCGGATCCTTTGTTCCAGTATATTGGAGGGCGCGGTTCTCTTGATCTTCCTGAACAGCGATAAATAATATTTGTACGCTACATATACGCCGAACTTGGCTTTGCCGGGCAACTGTATGATGCCTTCGTAAGCATCGCTGAAATCTTTGGCAATGTCTTCTTCAATTTCTTTCTTCATCAATGGCGTAAAATTCTTGAAATCAACACCGGGAAAATAAGTGCGGTTCAGTTCTTCGTAATCCGCTTTCACATCCCGTAAAAAATTCACTTTCTGGAAAGCCGCGCCCAGCGATTGTGCCGACGGCTTCAGCTTTTCATACATGGCTTTATTGCCTTCGCAAAAAACGTACAGGCACATCAATCCTACCACTTCGGCGCTGCCGTAAATGTATTCCTTGTAGCCGTTGCTGTTGTAAAGCGTTTTGCTGAGGTCCATTTCCATGCTCTTGAAGAACGCTTCAATGAGGTCGTGCGCAATATTGTATTCCTTCACCGTTTTTTGAAAACTATGCAGGATGGGATTGAGGCTGATGCCCCGGTCAATAGCTAGGTAGGTCTCTCTTTTAAATTCAACCAGTAATTCTTCTTTATTGTATTCGTGGAAGGTATCCACGATCTCGTCGGCAAAACGTACGAAACCGTAAATATTAAAGACCGGCGTCCGCAGGTCGTGGTGCAATAATTTGATCGCGCTGCTGAAAGAAGTACTGTACTTCTCCGTAGTGGCCTTGCTGCACTGTTCACTTAATTCATGAAAAAGCGATATCATTTCCTTAGCTTTTTGCCCTTACCCTCCCAGGGTATGGATCGATGATTTTATTTTATGTCGGTCAGTCCACGGACTAAACGTGTTTTTAACTGTAATATTTCACTATTTCTTTGGCCACCACTTCGCCGCTGATGAGGCTGGGCGGTACACCCGGGCCGGGAACGGTCAACTGTCCACTGTAAAATAGGTTTTTTATTTTACTACTCCTGCACGAAGGCTTTAAAATCGCCGTTTGCATCAGCGTATTGGCCAGCCCGTAAGCGTTTCCCTTAAACGAGTTATAATCATGTACGAAATCACTTACAGAATAAGTTTTTTTATATATGATCGACTCTTTTATGTTTTGTCCCGTTGCCGCCTCAAAACGGGTTATTATCTTATCAAAATATTGTTCCCGCAGCGCTTCGGTATCTCCTTCGAGACCGGTAGCCACTGGTATGAGGAAAAAAAGGTTTTCACAACCCGCCGGCGCCACGCTGTTGTCGGTGGCCGAAGGATCGCATACATAAAACAAGGGATCGGTGGGCCATTGTTTATCCGTATAAATTTCTTTCCCATGCACGCCAAAATCCGTATCAAAGAACAGCGAATGGTGCAATACGCCTTCCAGCTTTTTGTTGAGGCCAATATAGTACAAAAGGCAGCTTGGGGCCATCACCCTTTTGTGCCAATAGGCTTCACTGTAACTCCTGTCGGCTTCGGGCAGTAATTTAGATTCTATGTGCTGGTAATCCGCGCTCCCCACCACCACATCGGCCGGGTAAAATTGATCGCCGGCCATTACGCCTGTCGCCTGCTTATTTTCCGTTTTCACCGCGGTAACCGGGCTGTTGAAAATGAATTTCACCCCCAGTTCCAGCGCCAGTTCATACATTCCTTCCACTATCTTATACATGCCGCCCTGCGGGTACCAGGTGCCGAGTTTCATATCGGCATAGTTCATCAGGCTGTACAGGGCGGGCGTATCTCCCGGCAAAGCCCCGAGGAACAATACAGGGAACTCCATCAACTGCTGCAGCCGGGGGTCCTTAAAATGCTTTGCTACGTGCTTCTTCATGGAAGTGAACACATCGAGCTTAAAAATGCCCTTGACCAGGTCAATATCCAGGAATTCCGACCAGGATTGCCCGGGCTTGTGCACCAGCTTGTGGATGCCTACTTCGTACTTGTACAGGGCTTCTTCCAGGAAACGGTCCAGTTGTTCGCCGCTCCCTTTTTCAACGCTTTCAAATAACTTTTTTAATGCCGCATAGTCCGCGGGTATATCCATTGGTCCACCGGGCCAGTAAACGCGGTACGAGGGGTCGAGCCGTTGCAGTTCGTAGTAATCGCCCGTTTTTTTGCCGAAACAGTTGAAATAGCGTTCAAATACATCGGGCATCCAGTACCAGCTGGGGCCCATGTCGAAGGTGAAACCGGCGTCTTTTAACTGCCTTGCCCTTCCGCCCGGGCCTGCATTTTTTTCAATTACCGTTACTTCCCAGCCTGCTTTGGCTAAAAAAGAGGCCGTCGATAATCCTGCAAACCCACTTCCTATAATGACAACTTTTTTCAAAAAGCGAAAATACGGTTATTGGGCCTAAAATCAACAGTACCAGTGGGTATTATGGTTAAAACCTGCTGATCTGCTGCTTTAATAATTTGCGGGCAAAATGGATCCTGCTTTTGATGGTTCCCAAAGGTTCCCGGAGCACATCTGAAATTTCGTGGTATTTATAACCTTCAAAATACAGCATGAAGGGGTTGCGGAAAATTTCCGGCAAATGGTGCACGGATTCCAGCATGGATTTGAGGTTGAGGTTCGTTTCGGCGCGGTTGGGGGTGGCAAATTGCTTGGAATTGAGCAGGAATTCATTGCTCGTTCCGTCCAGGATCACCGACTGGCGTGCATTTTTGCGGTAATTATTGATGAAAATATTACGCATGATCGTGTACAACCATGCTTTTATATTGGTGCCTACACTGTATTTTTCCTTATTTGCCAATGCCCGGTACATGGTTTCCTGTAAAAGGTCTTTGGCTGTTTCAGAGTCGCGGGTAAGCGTGATCGCGAAGGGGCGCAGGTAATCTGCATTATTCATCAGCATCTGGTTGAACTCTATCGTAGACATAGGTAGCCCGGTTTAATTTATCTACGGTAAATGTAAACAATAGGTTTGCCAAAAAATCAAAAACTGTTTAATATTTTTTTTATTTGTTTAAACAATCAGTTGGTTTTGAAACCCTATATCCCGGCTACAAACTCCATTACTTCTGCAAAAGACCGTTTAAAATTCACCGGCGGCTGTATCTTTTTTTCGTAATTGGTGGTCAACTGCCCGGATATGATCACCGGCATACCAGGGAAGCGGGTGCTTACGGCAGCCATGAATTTATCGAAATTGAATTTTTGTCCAACGGTGGTCAGGTGACTGTACAGGTAATCGGGCTGTTTCAGTTTCGCCACATATTCCACGTCCGACAACGGTACGCTGCAGCCGAGGTAAATGGTGTTGATGCCACGGCTTTTCAGCAGGTAACACATGAACAGTAAGCCCAGTTCATGGTATTCGGCTTCAGGTAAAAAAAGCAATACGGTTTTATTGACCTTGATGGCGCTGCTGATGCCGTCGATGCCTACGATCAGTTTCTGCCGGATGATGTTGGTGACCAGGTGTTCCTGCGCAGGGTTCACGTGGTTGGTGAGCCAGAGGATGCCGATCTTTTCGAGGTAAGGGAAGATCACGTGGCTGATGGTCCTTTCAATGCCGCGCGTTTCAATGTAATTGTCCAGGATGGCTTCAAACTTTTCCAGGTCAAGGTCCACCATATTCTGGATCAGGTCGTTTACAATGCGCTCCTGCTGGGCTTCCGACTGCCCAAGTGTCAATATTTTTTCCCGGATGTCGGATTCATTCATTTTGTCGATGTGCGATATCTTGAATCCATACTTATTCAGCAGTGCAACATTGAGTAGTTTTTTTAGTTCTTCGTTGCTGTAAAAGCGGATGTTCGTTACCGTACGGGCCGGTTTTAAAAAGCCATACCGCTGCTCCCATATCCTGATGGTATGGGCCTTGATGCCCGAAAGATTTTCTAAGTCCTTGATGGTGAAAGAATGCATGCGATTTCCTGGTTTATGGTATTACAATTTTACATCCTGTTTTGTTTAAGGATAAAAAATAAACTACGGAAATAAGTCAGCAAAGGATTGTACAAAGGCCCCGGCAATTCAGAAGGTTTAGTTAAAGACATCGATACCGTAAGGGCATCAAACTTTAAAAGGCACGGGGAGGCAGGTCCTTAAACACTTTATACGTAAGCTGGTTTTGTGGGAATACGATGGACCAGGCGGTGAGGAAGATGATCATGAAATCGGTATAAAGGGAGGCGTTTTTTAAATACCAGAGTTCGAGGGCGCCTTTGTAGGGATAGATGCGGGCATACATAGCCTTGGGATCATCCGCTTCGGAAACGATCTTTTCTTCATCGCGGAATATGAGCGAACCGATGCCCGTCATGCCCGGCCGGCTGTTGTACAAAACGCGTTGCACTTCTTCGGGGTATAGCCTGAAACTCACTTCCATCAATGGTCTTGGGCCTACAATGCTCATATCGCCTTTGAATACATTGAAGATCTGCGGCAGTTCGTTGATCTTGGTTTTGCGCAGGATACGGCCAAAGGCGGTTACCCGGGGATCGTTGCGCAACGTGATCTCGCCGGTGCCGATGTTGGGACTGTCTTTCATCATCGTGGCAAATTTCCAGATGAAGAAGGGCTTATTCTTATACCCGATCCTTTTTTGAAAATAAAAAACTTCGCGCTCGCCGGTGAACAGGAGGAGGAGCATGGAAGGCAGGAGCAGCGGCGACAACAGCACAAGGGCAATGGTTGCCAGCAACAGGTCGATCCCTCTTTTTACCACTTTATACATCGTGCAGTGCGTTTAATTATCCCGGCTATGCGATACCGCTATGACTGGAAAACTGATTTTATCTTACCCGCAACGCCCTGCAATTCTGCATCGGTGATGTTGGTGCTGCAGGGAATGCTGAGGCAATGGCGGTACACGAAATCCGAACGGTCGTTGTTTTGAATGTAGATATCATCTTTGAACATGGGCAACTGGTTCATGGGTACCCAAAATGGACGGCTCTGCATTTTGTTATCGTTCAGTACTTTCAATACTTCCTTTTGCTTTGTCGTCATGATCGTTGGCAGCCACCAGTTGGGATTAACCTCCTCGCTCACTTCCTGGAAACTGATGTCGCCTACGCCTTCCAGTTCTTTTTTATAAAAGCCAATGATCTCTTTTTTCCTGTTGATAAAACCGGGCAGTTGTTCCATCTGCGCTACACCCATGGCGGCTGCAACGTTCACCAGGCGGTAGTTGTAGCCGATCTCGTCGTGCATGTATTCAAAGGGGTCGCTTTTGGCCTGCGTGGTGAGGTGCTTGGCTTTTTTTGCCAGCGCGGCATCGTGGGTAACGATCATGCCGCCGCCGCCGGTGGTAATGATCTTGTTGCCGTTGTAACTAAAAGTGCCCATCAATCCAAAGCCGCCGGTGTGTTTTCCTTTATAATAGCTGCCGAGCGATTCAGTGCTGTCTTCAATCACCACCAGGTTGTGCTGCTGCGCAAGGGCCATCAGCCGGTCCATATCCACTACGTTGCCGAGTACGTGTACCGGCATCAGTACAGGGATCCGCCTGCCCGATTTTTTGTGGTAACAGGCACCGTTTTGTTGTTCGGTTTCTTCTTTTAAAAAATGCTCCAGCAGGTTGAGATCCATCTGCCAGTTTTTTTCATCGGTATCGATGAGGATGGGCGATGCGCCGGTATATTTAATGGAATTAAGGGTGGCGATGAACGTGATGTTGGGCGCGATCACCATGTCGTCGTGCGTAACGCCGGCCAGGACCAGGCAAATGTGCAGGGCCGTGGTACCGCTGCTGGTGGCTACGGCATAAGGCGTACCGGCGAATTCGGCGCTCATCTGTTCAAACTTATCTACATAACTGCCTACGCTGCTCACCCAGCCGGTTTCAATGCATTCCGTTACGTATTTCAGTTCGTTTCCGCCCATGTTGGGGCCACTTAATAAAAGCATAATTATGAGTTATGAATTATGAGTTATGAATGCAAAACAACTTGTTAAGCGTATTGCTTTTTATCATGATTATTACTGTGGGGGTTCTTATTACGGCTGAATTAAAGTTTTGAACAATAATGACTCCCCGGATTAAAGGTTGCAATACATTCATAATTCTGAACTCCTAATTCATAATTGGTTTTAGATGTTCCTGAATTTTTGCGCGAACGAATCCGTTACAATGCCCGTCTTCAGCAACGTATAAATTTCTTTTACGCCGTCGGGTACTTTTTTGGTAATGGTAAAGCCGAGTTCGTTTTTTATTTTGTCGAAATTAACGCGGTAGTCGCGCGGGTCTTCGCTGCTGTCCACGAAGTTCACTTTTACACCCGGCACCACTTTACATACTTCTTCGATGATCATGCCCTTGTTGTAATTCTCTTCGGTGCTGCCTACATTGAATACGTTGGCTTTTACTTTTTCTTCGGGACTTTCCAGTACGAGTATCACGGCGCGGGCCAGGTCGTCCACGTGGCAATAAGGCCGCCAGAACTGGGGTCCCCATATTTCCTGTTCGCCGTGGATAGCGGCATTGCGGGTAAATTCATTCACCGTCAGGTCGAAACGGATGCGGGGTGAAAAACCATATACCGTGCTGAAACGCAGGGCCGTGCTGCAAATGCGCGCATCTTTCCTGTCTTCCAGCAAATATTTTTCAAATTTCACTTTCAGTTCTGCGTATAAAGAAACGGGGTTCAGTTCGGAGGTTTCCACCACGAAGGAATCGGGGTCGGGCATTTTGCCATAGTTGCTGCAGGTGCTGGCAAAGACAAAACGTTTTACTCCTGCTTTTTCTGCCGCTTCAAACAACGCCACGCTGCCGTCCCAGTTGGTTTCATTGGCTTCTTCACTGAATTTTTTGCAGGCCGGGTCGCCCACGATGGCGGCCAGGTGGGCGATGCCGTCAATGCCGTCGATCGCTTTGGCCACATCTTCCGCGTTGCGTACATCACCTTTCATAAATTCAAAATTGGGATGCAACATCACATCATACAATGCATCGCCGCCAAATTTCAACGAATCCAAGGCACGCACGCTATACCCTTTGTTCAATAATTGGCGCACCAGCACCGAGCCGATATATCCCGCGCCACCTGTTACTAAAACTTTCATACCGAGGAGATTTTTTTGCGTGGCAAAGATAGCATACACAATGTGAAAATAGGAAAATGTGAAGATGTGAAAATTAATACAACAGAATCCGTAATGATTCGTTAACGGTGATCGAATTAAAGTAACAGTAATATTTTGAAAGAATTGAGCTATTGAGCCATTTTAAAATTTTCACATTAACGAGCGGGAACACCGATTACCGTTGCATGATCGGGTACATCTTTAACTACAACTGCGCCGGCGCCGATCACTACGTGGTTGCCGATGCTGATGCCTTGGCGAACGACTGCGCCTGCACCTACAAAACTACCGTCGCCCACTTTTACATTGCCGCATAAGATGGCGCCCGGGCCGATGTGTGCAAAATCGCCCACCACGCATTCGTGCTCGATGATGCAACCGGTATTGAGTATGGCGCAAATGCCGATCTTGGCCAATGGATTTACGATCACGCCGGCACTCATCATGATGCCATAAGAACCGATGATGGCGCTGCTGTCAACAATGGCCGTGGGGTGCAGCGCGTGCCAGGGATGGAGGTCTTTAGCAGCAAGTTTATCATAAATGGCCTTGCGGGTCCGGTTATCGCCGATGGCAATAAAAAAACCGATCTGCGGGATGTGCTCCATGGCCGTTCCGGAAGTTTCTTCACCATAGTATTGAAGAGCGAAAGGATTGTAGGATTTTTCTTCCCGGTCGCAATAAGCAACGACGGTTTTGCCGGCTGCTTTTAAAATGCCGTGTGCTACAAATCCATGCCCGCTGTATCCAATTAGTATCATGATCGGTTTACTTTATTTAACAATGCATGGTAAGCATCCAGCAGGTACTGCCATACACTTTCTCTTTTGTAATTTGTTTGAACAACTTCGTATAAGCGCTCCGCCATTGCTTTCATTTGAACCGGCTGGCTGATGGCCAGGCTGATCGCATCGCGGATCGCCGCTTCATCCCCCGTACCAAAAACCAGTCCAGTTTGATCGTGCTGCACAATGTCCGTATTGCCCGGTATGGCACTACAGATAACCGGCAACTGCATAGCGCCGGCCTGCAACAGCACATTGGGAAAACCCTCGCGGTGCGAAGGAAAAACAAAATGATCCGCGATGGCCATATAATATTCCACCTGGTCGCTCCAGCCCGCGGCGATGATGTTCTTATTTTGTTCGATGGCCGCCAATGTTGCAGCAGGCAAGGGATCCAGTGTTGGTTCGTACTCCCCTACCAATATTAATTTTAAAGAGGGAAAGGTTTTATTCAACCCTGCAAATGCATTTACCAGTTCAACGATGCCCTTATCGGCTACCAGCCTGCCTACACAAAGCAGGTATTGCTGTTGCGGGTCGTAACCGATCTTATTTTTTACAACAGCGAGTAATTTTTCATCCAGTGCAGCACGGTTAAAGCGTTGCGTATTGATGCCATTGGTAGAGCCTTTTCCGATCATCGACAATTTTTTACCGGGCACCAGTTTTTCATTTTTTATAAAGGACAGCAACGAAGGACTGTTGGGCCATACCTGCGTGGCGGCGGCATACGTGAGGCGTTCGATGTTTTTTAATAGCTGGTATTTGAAACCCTTTTCTACCATCAGCGGCAAGCCGGCCACCGTATGGATGCGCACTTTTACACCACTTACCTTCGCGGCCAGCATACCGAGCAGCCCGGCTTTGGGTGTATGCGTATGCACAATACCGGGCCGTTCTTTTTTAAAGATGCGGATGAGTTGCCACAAACACCTGAGGTCCTGCAATGGTGTTATCTTTCTCGTCATGGGTACGGTGATGTGGCGGCATTGTTCTGTAGCGATCACGTCGTTTAATTCCTTGCCGCCGGCGCTGATCATTACCACTTCGAAACCCTGCTCCTGCATGAACCGCATTTGCCCGGGCAGCAGGTAGCGCAAGGCCATGGGAACGGTAGTGATGCGGATAAGTTTTTTATTGGTATGATCCATCATTTTACAGGTACATTCTTACATAGATTCGAGGTTAGTGGTAAACAGTTGACAGTTGGCAACAGGTCTCTCACAAATAATATCTCCTTCAACAACTTTCAACATTTCAACTATTTTCAACACAGCGCATTGATACCATCAAAAATAACTGCATATTATTGAAAGGCAAATTAGATTTTTAGGATAAATTTGGTCCCGGTAGCAGCCCGCTTTTCCTACCATTACCGCAGCTAATGATCTACGTATGGGTTTTTTAGACTTTTTATTGTTCCCGCTTTACGTAGCCCTTTTCTATTTTTTTTTTAGCGCCCGCCGCAAGAACATCGAAGATCCCGTTCTTAAATATTACCACAAACAAAGTTTCTGGATCAAGGCGCTGGCGGTGATCCCGTTCACGTTGTTCAATGCGTATATTTCCCTGGGCGATTCGTTTGGCTTGTATTACACCGAGGGCACCAATATTTACAGGATGATCCTGGGCGATCCTGCTGCGCACTTTAAATGGATCTATATGGCGGGCAAGGACTTTGACCAGTCGCTGTTGCGCAACCCGCTGAACCAGGGTTATTTCAGGGCCGAAAATAATTACATGGTAACGCGCGTGGTGACCATGATCTCTTTTTTCAGCCTGGGCAAATACCTGATCACCAACCTGTTCTTTTCCATGATCGCTTATACGGGCGTGTGGCGGCTCTTCCGTTTTTTTTACGAGCAATACCCGCACCTGCATAAAAAACTGGCCATCGCCATCCTGTATATGCCTACGTTCGTTTTCTGGAGTTCGGGTATTTTAAAAGATCCTTTGTGCATCAGCGCGCTGGGCTGGATCACCTATGCTTTGTACGAGGCATTTTATAAAAAGAAAAGCCTGCTGAAGAACCTGGTGATCCTTGCATTTTTTGGCTATTTGCTGGCGGTGGTAAAGATCTATATTCTTATTTCCTATGTGCCGTTCTTTATTTTATACCTCATTCTAAAGAATGTAAACCTGGTAAAAAGCAAGTTCCTGAAATGGGTACTTGGACCGGCGCTGATCGTAGGCAGTATGTTTGCGGGGCAACAGGTGATGAAAAAATTCCAGGAAGAGATCGGCACTTATGCGTCGGGCGACATATCGGAGCAGATACACAAACAGCGCAGCGCTTACCGCGCGGACCCGGATGCGGGCGGCGGCACTTCCAATTTTTCTTTGGGCGTTGAATTCGACGGTTCCATGTTGAGCCTGGTGAAAGTAGCGCCGGCGGCGATCATCGCCACTTTTTACCGGCCGTTCATCTGGGAATCGAGGAAACTATCCACCCTGTTGTCATCGCTCGAAAGTATGGCGCTGATGTTCTTTACGCTTTCGCTTTTGTTTAAAACCGGGCTGGGCTTTTTTGTAAAAAGCATTTTAAAAGACCCGGCTATCCTGTATTGTATTTTGTTCGCGTTGCTGTTCGGGTTATTTATTGGCGCCACCACGCCCAATTTTGGCACGCTGGTAAGGTATAAGATCCCCTGCGTTCCGTTCTACCTGGTGGCTTTGTTCCTCATCCAGGACCGTTTCAACCGCCTGGTGAAAACAAAAAAAGACCCTGCCAATACAGGGTCCGTAGAAGTGGTTCCAGAGATAATATAAAAAGATCAGGCGTTGGCTGCACTGCGCGGGCGCGGCATGAATGGTGCGGCAATGGCCCCGCCAATATTTTTGAGGTAGTTGTTGACCGTATTGCTGAATGAATAGGTTGACCTTGATTTCAATCCCGACAGGATCGTGGAAGGCGTGGCATCAAAATTATTTTTGAAAGCATCTGCCAGCGGCCAGGCAATAAAAGATAGTTTCTTTAACTTGTTACTTTTCTGGAAAAGGAGTACGATGCCTGCAAAAGCTACTAAAAAGCAACAGTAACCTGCGAAGGCCAGCGCCTTGTTATTGAACCTGGTTTTGTACACATGAAAGCGGTTGCGCACATAATAATATAATTTCCAGGAGCTGGCAAAATCCCAGTTCTGTTTTAAAGAAAAAGCGGTGGCCGGGTGGTAGTGAATGCTATTGGCTACCGTACACACGGGGATGTTGTTGGTTTTGGTGATGCGGTAAAAATATTCCGTTTCATCGCCCCATAAAAAGAATTCGGATCTTGGTACGCCTACCCTTTCAATTATTTTACGGTTGATGAGCGTGCCGTTAAAAGGATGGCCGATGCCTTTGATAAGGTTGGTATCCACTTCGTCGATGGTTTTATAGTTGCCGGTTTTCCATACGAATGATTTTTTATCTTCCATGTTGATCACCGCGCAATTCAGCAAAGTGAGTTCATTGGTTTCTGCGGCCAGTAGATTTTCGAGTGCGTCTTCTTTTGGTTGCCCGTCGTCGTCCATGCACCATACCCAGTTGAATCCTTTTTGATATCCCTGCTGTATGGCCGTGCGAAAACCACCGGCACCGCCTACATTCGGCTGCGTAAAATAATCGACGTCGGGCTGGGATCGAAGCCAGTCTTCGGTACCGTCGGTACTACCGTTGTTGATGACTAAAATGGAATCCGGCTTGCGGGTTTGATTGCGAAGTGCAGTGAGGCATTCAGATAAAAGTGCAAGGCGGTTGTACGTAACAACCACAGCAACTACCTTTTCCATGGGAATGGTATTTGGTTTTTGGATAGAATAATAGGACACCTATATAACGGCAGGTAAATCCGCTTATTGTATTTCGTTAAACTTTTTTGAGAAGTCTCCTGTAAATCAGGTAGTTCCCGTGGGAGGATCGTAATTCTACGGGGTGAAAATGAGTTAATATGAAAATAGCTCAATATGAAAATGTGAAAATGAAAACAAGCGTACAGCGTTTTAGCCTGTTTTATAAATGATTAAGAGAGAAGATCTTTGACCTGCAACATTTTCATATTGAGCTATTTTCACATCTTCACATTCAACTTTCTGTATTCGGAAACACAGAAGGCTTTTCCCCTTTCCCTGTAGCCACTAAAAAATCGCGCGCATATTCCAGCGCTTCCCCGATGACGTGGTGCATGTCCATATAACGGTACGTGGCCAGCCGGCCGAGAAAGGAAACGCCGGAAAGCGCTTCGGCATCAGCGCGGTATTTAAGCAACAAGCTTTTGTCGCCTTCAAGTCTTTTTGGATAATAAGGCACATCGTCGATGCCCGTTTCCTTGCTGAACTCTTTAAAGTAAACTGTTTTATCATGCGATTCCCAGGGCGCAAAATGCTTGTGTTCATGTACCCGGGTGTACGGCACCTCTTCATCGCAATAGTTGATCACGGCGTTGCCCTGGTGATCACCGGTTTCAATGTGTTGTTCAAAGGTCACCGTCCGGTATGCCAGCCGGCCCGAGCGATAGTTGAAGAATCCATCGATGGGACCGGTATAAAAAATATGATCGTAGGTATTGGCCAGTTCTTCGCTGTAAACAAATTTTTTATTTAAGGTGACGGTTATGCTTTCATGGTCAACCAGCTTTTCAACCAGTTCGGAGTAACCGTTCACCGGTATACCCTGGTAAATATTGTTGTAATAATTATCGTTGTAATTGAACCGCACAGGCAATCTTTTTAAAATAGATGCCGGTAACCCCGATGGCTCGCAACCCCATTGTTTTTTTGTATAGCCGTAAAAAAATGCTTTGTACAGGTCCTTGCCGATGAACTTCAATGCCTGCTCTTCAAAGGAACCGGGTTCGGCAATGCTGTTATCGCCCTGTGTTTCAATAAAAGCCTTTGCTTCGGCCGGGCCGAATGTTTTACCAAAGAACTGGTTGATGGTATGCAGGTTAACAGGCAGCGAATAAATATTGCCCTGGTAACAGGCTTTTACGCGGTTGACGAAGGGATGGAACTCAACAAAACCATTGACGAAATCCCATATCTCTTTTTTATCAGTATTGAAAATATGCGGGCCGTAGCGGTGCACCATCACGCCCGTTTCCGCATCACGGCTGGTATGGCAGTTGCCGGCCACATGATCCCGTTCATCCCAGATGTCTATTGTACAATCTGAATATTGCGCCAGTTGATTGGCGAGCACTGCGCCGGAAAATCCTGCACCAACGACCAGGTATTTTTTTTGCATTGTATAAAATTAGGCAGTTCGTTCTAAAATAGTTTTATACATTCTTTTGTATTGCGCAACCGCTTTTGTTAAGGCATAAAAATCCAGGGCGCCGGCACGGATGGCACCGGCCTCGTAATTTTTTTTACCGGCTACGGCCTGGGCCGCCGCTTCAAATGCGGCATCGGTAAAATCATTCAATACGATGCCTGCATCATATTTATCAACGATCATTTGCACATCGCCCACGCCGCTGTTGGTAATGAGCGGGATGCCCATGGCCATGATCTCGCCGTGTTTTGTAGGCGACGAGGATTGTTTTGAATAACAGGGCTTGATAAAAAAAACAGAATAATCGCTGAGGGACAACAATAGGGGCACTTCGCGCCGCGTGGCTTTTTGCGTTATTATTTTGTTGGCGGCAAGACCAAATTTTTCCGCTGCTGCTGCGATCACTTCGTGCCGGTGCGGGGAAATGAAAAGGAATTTTGCGGCGGGCAATCGTTCGGAAAGCACTTTACAAAAGTGTAGCATTTCGGCCGTAAGGTACCAGCCGCCGATGGAACCCAGGTAGCTTACAATGAAATCATTGGCGCCGATACCCAGTTTTTGTTGGAGGGCTCCTTGCGCTTCAACACTGACCTTTGCCGGGTCGAACAGTTCCAGGTCTGCCGAGCAGGGGATCACTGCCAGCGGCGTATCTTTTTTAAATTCCGGCCACTGCCGGATTATTTTTTCCGCCGCGTAGGTAAGGCAAACTATGCCATCGCTTGCTTTCACCTGCAATGCCTCCTGTTTTTTAAAATAGTTAAAAATGATTTTATACAGGGGATTGCGGAGGGGCCACATGCCACCGTCAACACGGCTGTCCGCATAAAACTCGCGCACATCGTGTAAAAAACGCACGCCGTATTTCTTCTTCATCCAATAGCCTGCCAGGGCCGGAACGCCTGCGCGGGTATGTACCATTGCAATGCCGTGTTCCTTGTGCAGGGACGCCGCTTTTCTTTTGAGCTTCCATAGATCCCACAGCGTAGAAAGTACCGGTGGCTTCTTGGTATAAAATACCGGCACCCATTCGATCGTGTAACCTTCGAGTAATTTTTGTACGGTCGCTTTGTTGTTCGCAAACGCTTCCCTTTTTTCACAACTTAATAAAAAGATGCGGTAGCCATCGGCGCACAAGCCCTGCAGGTAGGGTATTACCTGGCTTTGGCCGAGCGGGTCGGTCATACCGTCGTAGGAGATGAAGAGTATGTTTTTGTTTTGTTGCAAATTGACTGGTTGTATTCTCTTTGCTTATAAGCGCTTAATTATTATTTGAAGTTTGTTTGGTGTTTGGTGTAGTTAAACTAACGGTTAGGGGTAAACTTTCTTTATGACCAGCTTCCGAAATATTGCGCGGCCAGTTTTTAAAATTACGCAACAGCTTCCATTTATTTTTCCAGTCCCATTGTTTGGCATAAAAGGTAATACCTCCTGCAATCGAATCCTGCTTAACGCGGTTGCAGTTGGCAAAGTCGCTTTCTATTTTACCGATCGCCCTGCAATACAAGTCGTGTGCATGCTCCATCACTTTTATGTGCACATCGGCCAGCGATTCGGAACCATTGAAAAGCGTTCTTTCGGTGCTGATGATGTCGCCGCTGTCGATGCCGGCATTGATCCACATCACCGTGTTGCCGATGAGTTGCAGCGTGTCTTTGGCGATGCACCAGTTGGTACAATTGGGTGCGCCTTTTACGTAGGGCGATAAACCGGTATGCAGGTTTACGATGCCATACTTTACGGGTATGGACAATACATCCTGCTTTACCATACCGGTGCCCGAGACCACCAGCAGGTCAGGTTGCATCGACCTTATAAAGCTGATCGTTTCCTTATTATTAACAGAACTTACTTTTAATATTTCCGCGCCCGCGGGATAAGCGGGGTACAGCCTGCGATAATAAGCCTGCATGCCCGACCACGCATTGGTGATGCTGCGGAACAAACTACGGTCGGCAATGGCTTCGATGATCTTACTGAATGTTCTCTTTTTTTTGCTAAGGCGTTGTTCTATTACGATCGCCGTTATACCAAACTGCGCCGCTATCTTATTGGCCAGCGCGCGGTGGTTGTCCCTGTCCGCACAAAGCAGTACGATCTTCATGAGCGCAGGGACTTTTGGATGAAACTAATGGCGCCATTCAACCGCATCCTGGTCTTGAACCAGCTTTCATTGTACAGTTCAATGCGCGAAATGGCAAAGCGGTCTTCGCCTTTATAAGCCGGCCTTTTATTGACTGCAAGTGCGGCTCCATAACCGGCTTGTTGAGCCAGCCTGGTAACCCTTTCATCATAACTACCGTTGGGGTAAGAAAAAATGCCCGCTTCAATGCCCGTCATTTCCCGGATGCGTTCACCCGAACTCAATTCAAATTGTATGTCTTCTTCGTTCTCCAAAGTATCCATCGTTGGATGGGTAACCGAGTGGGCCCCTACCTGCACGCCGTTTTGATGTATGGATTTTATTTCTTCCCAGTTCATCATCAGGTTGCCCGGGATCTGTACGTCGTTGAAGCTGTTGCTTATGCAATCTATCACCACCTGCCGTTCCGAAGCAGGAATGTATTTTATGCGCTGTTTTATTTTTTTCCCAAAGCCGATCCTTTCTGCTGCGGAAGGCCAGCTTGTTTGTGTTAAAAGAGCCGGTAATTCAATACCCGTTTTTAAAGAAAGTTTTTTCGTATTGTAAAACAGGCTGTCCATGATGTAAGTCCACACCGGCTGGCCACTGTCGATACAACCCGTGGTTACGAACATGGAAGCAGGTACTTTATATTGATCCAGCAGCGGCAATGCGTGATCGATGAAATCGCGGTAGCCATCGTCGAAAGTCACGGCAGCTTTGGGTTTCGTGCCTTTGTGCGTTGGATCGGCAATGACTGCATCCAGCGTGCACACGGTAAAATTTTTGCGGATATAAGCGAGGCATTTTTCAAACAAGGCTGGATCCATAGGATCCCACATGGGATCGCGCTGTGGCGAAACCCGGTGGAATAAGAAAATGGCCGCGGTATTTTTTTTATAAAATAACATCTGACAGTTAGCCGGTAATATTAATGTAAAGCCTCCGTGTAAACTTCCTTTATTTTTTTTACATGGAGGTCAAGCGTGTAATTTTGTTTCATGTAAACATAAGCCTGTTCGGCTCTTTCAACTGCTTTGCTTTTATTGGTTACCAGTTCTTCCAACCCTGCCACGAAACTTTCTTTATGCTCAAGGTCAAAATACAAAGCAAGGTCTTTGCATTGTTCTTTAAAAGAAGGGATATTGCTCAACAGCAATGGTAACCGGGCCGCCATCGCTTCCAGTACGCTCAGCGAGAATCCTTCAAATTTCGAAGCCGATACATAACCATCGTATTGCGGCAACACCGCGGGTATGTCTTTGATCTCGCCTTTTAAAACTACATTGGCGCCGGTGTCGCGTAATTGCTGTTCCAGTAATTGTTGCTGCTGGCCCATACCGTAAATGTGCAGTTCAACGGGCCGGTCTTTGAGCGTGGCGAATGCATCGACCAGGTATCCATAATTTTTACCGGCCCTCAGGGCACCAACGGATACCAGCATCAACGTCTCGTTTTTGTGTTTTTCCTTTTGCGCAAACAGCGTTTCTTCAACGAATGTATAAATGACCAGCGCTTTGTGCGGCTTTATTTTTAAAACAGAAAAGTAATCCTGCATTGCAACGCCGGACACCGCAATGATGGTGGAACGCCGGTAGTTGTAGGTGAAACGGTCAAGCAGGCGCATGTAAAATTTGCGGTAATCCACCGCCTGGCTGATGGAAGTATGGATGGTGGTCACCAACGGAATATGCCGGGGTGTGGCCAGCCGTGCAATAAAATTGGGTAGTGGTAAATGCGAATGCACGATGCTTGCTTCATACTTTTTAACCAGTTTCCTGAATTGTACAACAGAAGCGGGCAGCGAAAGCAGCGAAGGTTTTTCAAGGCAGATGAATTCATCGCAAACCAACTCGCCTTTAAAATGATTGGCGGGATCCAGCGTTACAACAATATTACGGTACGCTCCTAATTCTTTGATCACCCTTACCAGCATGGTTTCTGCGCCGCCGCGTGTAAGTCCGTGTATGAAATGAAGGATCGTTTTTTTTTGCATGTAAATATTGTCTGAACCGGGATTTAGGGGATTAGCCTGGTTATCCTGGTGAGTACCTTTTCATCATCAAATTATCACATCATCAAATTAGTTATTGTTCATCCACTTGTCGTACCACATCTGGAACATGAGTAAGAACCATATCTTTTCCGCCCTTTCTATTTTCCCGTGATAGAACGATCTTTTGATGCCTTGTATTACATCGTTGTTAAAAATATTTTGTTTTTCTATGAAGGCGGGATCAAAATACTGGTTCACGAAAGGCTTCAGGTCGTTTTGCAGCCAGGTGCTGATGGGAATGCCAAAGCCCATCTTTGGCCGGTCCATCATTGCCCTGGGAATATACCGGTGAACGATCTCTTTGATGATGAATTTTTTGTTGCCGTTGTTGTATTTATATTCCATCGGCAATTGTGCAGCCCATTCTATGATGCGCTGGTCGAGGAAGGGTTCGCGCCCCTCGAGGCTGACGCTCATCCCCGCCCTGTCCACTTTCTGCAAAATATCGTCCAGCAGGTAGGTCTGGTAATCCATCGCCATCATAAAGTTGAGGGTGGAATAATGTGCCGGCGCCAGCTCCTTGCTTTCAAAAGCAGTTACCAGGGGCTGCGTGCCGGCTTTCAACAAGCTGTTGATGCTTTGCTGGTCCATGTGCTGCGACATCCCCCTGAAAAAAGTTTGTTCGGAAGGCTCTTTCAGCAAGGCTTTCAGCTTTTCGTAACGGCTGTGAAAAAGGTATTTTTTATTGAGTACGGGGATCTTATCTGCGGGCACGCGATCCATGATGCCGGCGGCAACCCTGCGCAGCGGCACCGGGATTTTTTTCAGTTTACTGCCATATTTCACCATGTAATCGTACCGGTTGTAGCCGGCAAATATTTCGTCGCCCGCGTCGGCTGACAAAGCCACGGTAACTTTTTCCCGCGCGATGCGGCTCACCAGCGTGGTAGGGATGGCACTGCTGTCGGCAAAGGGTTCGTCGTAAAAGAACGGCAGTTGCGGTACAATTTCCAGCGCCTCTTTCTCCGTACAATAATATTCGGTATGATCGGTGCCCAGGTGTTGCGCGATGGCTTTGGCGAACGGCGCCTCATTCAACCCCGCATCAGGTACGCCGATGGTGAATGTTTTTATCTTTTCGGTATTGTTGGCCTGCAACAAAGCGGTAACGCAGGCACTGTCGTATCCGCCGCTGAGGAAAACACCTACGGGTACATCGCTTACCATGCGGTATTGAAACGCATTGGTCAAAAGTGATTCGGTGGCATTGATGGCATCGGGCAGGCTGATGTTCAACGGCGGCTTGTTGTATGCATCATACACGTTCCAGTATTGCTGCGTGGTCATATTTCTGCCTTCCACATCCAGCAATAAAAAATGCCCGGGCTTTAACTTGAACGTGTCTTCAAAAATACAATGCGGCGTGGGCACATAACCGTATTGAAGGTAGGCGGCCAGCGAATCCTGGTTAATGGTCCTGGTAAAAGCGGGATGCTGTACGATGGCTTTCAGTTCGGAAGCGAAGAGGAACAAACCATCTTTCCAGTAATAAAAAAAAGGCTTCACCCCCGCCCTGTCCCGGCAGGCGAAGAGTTGTTTTTTAGCTTCATCGTAAATTACGAAGGCAAACATACCGATGAACTGTTGCAGGGCTTCCGCGCCCCATTCGGCATAGGCGTGCAGGATCACTTCGGTGTCGCTGTGACTTTGAAACACGTGGCCTTTTGCCTCCAGCGTTGTTTTTATTTCGGCGTAATTGTATATCTCGCCATTAAAGGTAATGTGCAACGAACCGTAGGTCTGCGGCTGGCTGCCGGCAGATGTAAGATCGATGATGCTGAGGCGGCGATGCCCCAGCCCGGTAATTGCCCCGTCGGTGGGATAAATACCATAGCCTTCGCCATCCGGGCCGCGATGGGCAAGGATACGGGTCATTTTTTCAAGTTCCGCCAGGGTGGTTTTCTTATTAAAATCCACGAAGCCCGCAATACCGCACATAAGTAAAATTTTACGGGGCAAAGGTAAGGAGGATGAAGGGAAGCTGGCCGTTTTGGAGGAAGCGGCAGCAGGGTTCAACAGCATTTTTAGCTTGTTTCCCACTGCCCGGGCGCTTATAATCGTTTTTTGGCTTTTTGTAACTATTTTCGCCAACTATTAGCAATAGCTATATTATAACTTCTTGTTATATAACTATCTTCATTACAGCACAAGTGAACATGAAATTAAAAGCCGATATCGTGGTACCGTATAACAGGGAGACTCATATTTATCATAGCGCCGGTAAGCGACAGGTAGCCGACTTCACCGATATGTCATCTGATAGTAACATTGACGAACAGGTGGTAAAATCTTTCGGGGAGGAGTGGAATAAGTTCCATCATTTTTCTAAAACGACGGTTGCCAGGATCTGTGCAGAATACTTCGACATCATCGATGACTCTATCATCAGCAAGGATACTTATATGATAGACATCGGTTGCGGCAGCGGGCGCTGGAGCCAGTATTTTTTAGACAAAGTAGGATTTGTGGAAGCCGTGGACCCGAGCGACGCGGTTTTTGCCGCCGGTGAACTATTGGGGGAAGCCGATAATGTGCGCATCACCAGGGCAAGCGTGGATACGTTGCCGTGGCCGGATGAAACCTTTGATTTCGGTATGAGCGTGGGCGTACTGCACCATATTCCCAACACGCAGAAAGCCTTAACGGATTGCGTAAAGAAAATTAAAAGCGGCGGTTGGTTTTACGTGTACCTGTATTATAAACTGGACAACCGGGGCTTCCTGTTTAAATCGCTTTTCTTTTTGTCGGACCTGGTACGTAAAGTAGTGAGCAAAATGCCGTCCACCCTTAAAAAAGTTACCTGCGATATGCTGGCCGTAGTGGCTTACATGCCATTCGTACTAACGGCAAAACTCTTTTTTGCCTTGGGCTGGAAAAAGCTGGCGAATAAAATACCCTTGAGCGCTTACGCGAATAAGGATTTTTACATCATCCGCAACGACGCGTTGGACCGGTTCGGCACCCGGCTTGAACAACGGTTTACCAAGGGAGAAGTGAAAAAAATGATGGAGGAAGCGGGGTTGCATGACATCCGCTTTGGGAACGACAATGCCTTCTGGCACGCGGTGGGAAGGAAGATGTAATTAGAAATTATGAATTAGGAATTATGAATGCAATAATGTTTGTGAAACGAAATACCCTGCATTCATTTAAGCAGATGGGCATGTGCTATAGATGAGTGCACCCTTTTTTACCAGGCACGAAGCAATGCATTCATAACTCATAATTCATAATTAAGAGTTTTATACCATGCCGCCGTATTTTTTATCATCGTGGCCGATGTGAATTTCTCAAGGTATTGGCGATGCGCATTGGAGGCGATGCGTTGCCTTTCTGCAGGATCTTTCAATAACAATATTATTTTTTCGGCGAGTTGTGCGCTGTTGAATTTTTCAACCAGCAACCCGGTCTCGTTGTGCTGCATAAGTTCATTGGCGGCCGGCGTATCAAAGGCCACCACGGGCACCTGCAGGGCATGCGCTTCAATATAAACCAGCCCGAAGGGTTCGAACAGGGAAGGCAATACGATCACATCGGAGTTGCGGATAAACGAATAAGGATCGGCCTGGAACCCCAGGAACTGTACATTACCGGTTATACCCAGCTTTTCACATTGTGACTGTAAACTTTCTTTCAGGGATCCTTCTCCCAACACGAGTAATATACATTGGGGATACTGCTTACAAACCAGCGCCATGGCTTCCATTAAGTAAGGATGGCCTTTCATGATCTCCATGCGGCCGGCGATGATGAGTTGCTGGGGCGCTTTCCGGTATTGTGTCGCCGGGCCCGCAGGTACATGGCTAACATCGATGCCATGGTGAATAACCGGGAAATGTTCTTTGCTGATACCGAGGTTGTAAAACAGGTCGGACATGCCTTTTGAAATAGAGATGTTCCGGTCGATCATTTTCAGCGTATAGCGGGTGATGTAAAAATACAGCCCGTGCCTGGTACAGCGATCGGATGGGTTATAAACATTCAATACATTCTCATCGTAGCCATGCTTGGTGGAAATGATGAAAACTTTGCGGTTCACGAATTGCTTGAGCAATGAAACGATAAGGTCTGTATTCACCAGGTGGCTGTGAACAATGGATATCTTATGTTCTTTCAAATACCGGTTAACTTTTAATACGGTATTAAAAATGCCGGTCCTTTTGGCGCCGACTACGGAGGTAACGATCCCTTTTTGTTGCAGCATTGCTGCGAAGCTTTCCAGCTTGTTCACGGATGCGGGCGGGCAGATGAGCAACAGGTGGCAATCGATGCCGTAATTTTTCAAACCCGGTAAAAGATAGTCTAGGTATTTTTCCGCACCGGAAATACCATGCGTATATATGATGTGTAGAATTTTCACAAGATCTTTATTTTGCGCCCGCGCTGTTTTGATAACGTTGCAAATGTAGGGCGAATCAAAGGAAAGCGCGAACCGGTCAACCCGTTAAATCATACATTTAAGGTATATTGCAAATGTTTTAAAAAATCGGCATCGCCGATGCGATGCCGGCTGCACGATAGCGGCCATACAGTACCAACCGGATATTTATGATCACCCTGCTGGATTATTTATTGCTGCCGCTTTACCTGGTCATCTTTTATTATATAGCAAAATTTTATTCCAGGAAGATCCAGTCGCCCGAGGTCCGCAAATATTTCATCAACGCCTTCTGGCTGCGGATGGCCGGCGCCATTTTATATTCGATGATCGTGGTATATTATTACGGTTACGGCGATTCGATGATGTACTTTACCGGCAGCAGTTTCATCAGGGAAGCGATCAGGGAGAATGATTTCATCAGCATATTTTTCATGAAGGCTTCTGAACTGTCGAAGATGGCCGGCCAGTACCGCATCGGGCCTTATGCGCAGGGCACCATAGGAGTAGAATCTAACCTCGTGCTGATCAGGCTCGCAACCCTGGTTTCTTACATTTCCTTTAACTGTTACCTCATCGTTTCCCTGTTCATGGGTTTTATCGCCTTCGTTGGCTCATGGAAACTCTATTCTACTTTTAACGACATCATGGGTAAGCGATCTCCCAAATACCTTGCTTACATTATATTGTACACACCCTCCATCTGGTTTTGGGGAAGTGGGCTGCTAAAAGAGTCGATCTGTATGTGCGCGCTTGGCGTTGCAATCAACAGTCTTTATAAAATAATGATCAAAAAAAAATACGCGTTCCGCGATGTCTTTTTTTTATTGTTCAGTATTTATCTTTTGTTCAGCACCAAAAGTTACATCGCGGGTATCCTGCTGGCTTCGCTGGCGGCGGCAATGATCGCACATTTCATCATTTCACGTTCCACGTTCCTAAGTAAGGTTGCTATATCCTTCCTTATCTTTTCCGTTGGCGCTATCCTTTTTTATTATACGGCTGCCGGCTACGTGGAAGATGTGGTGGAAGAATCGGCTTCCATGATCCTCACTTCAAAGACCATGTATGCACAGGAAATCGAAGACGGCGGTGCGGGTAGCTTTTCTACCCCTGATTTCGACATGTCCATAACGGGTTTGCTGCTGCGCTCTCCCATCGCAGCGTTCACAACACTTTACCGCCCATTTATATGGGAAACCCGCAACCTGATGATGCTGTTCTCCACGCTGGAATCTTTTATCATCCTTATGGCTACTTTGTACCTTTTGTTTAAACTCAGGGTATTCCGTTTTTTCTCCATCACGTTTTCCGACCCGGTGCTTATCTTTTGTTTCGTATTTTCTGTATTGATGGCAACCATTGTTGGACTTACCACTTTCAACTTCGGCACGCTGGTCCGCTACCGGTTGCCCCTGTTGCCTTTCTATGGATTCTTATTGTTATCGCTTTATACCTATAAAAAGAAAACTGCACCGCCTGCAGCCATAACCGGTTAAAAAAGCCGTTCGTATTTTTCAAACATCACCGTATTGGAGAAATGGGCCTGCGCATAGTTCAAAGCATTGGCGCCGAGCTGGTCCCTCAAATTGTCATCAATTATCAATTTCTCCATTGCGGCCGCCAGTTGCTGTTCATCCAGTGCGGGTACCAGCAGGGCCGTTTGCCCGGGCAATACCATGTTGTTGATGCCGGGAATATCCGAAGCGATCATCGGCTTTGCGCAAGCCATCGCCTGCATGATGGAAGTACTCATCGTTTCGCCCAGTGAAGCATGTACGTATAAGTCCAGCGCATTCAAAAAATCTGCGGCGGCACGTTCGGGAATCATCCCTGCAAAATGGACCTTGTTATCAATGCCCAGTTCTGTTACCAATGCTTTTAGTCCTTCCTGTTTCTCACCTTCGCCGGCAATTTCAAGAACAAGGTCTTTGGTGATCGTATTCTTTTTCAGCAATAATGCAAAAGCTTTGATCAACGTTGCATGGTCCTTGGTGCCGGATAAGCGCGCCAGCATACCGATCCTGAAAACTGCTTCGTTCGTTGCAGGAACCACGGGTTTAAAAAGACCGATGTTGATGCCGTTGTTGATGACGGTTATTTTACGCTGACTGAAAAGCAGACCCAGCTTTTGTTTCATCTGGTCATAATACAAACCGGTGAGGTACACCACGTTCTTCGACAAGGGCACAAGTAAAAAAGACCAAAGCCAGTCCTTCTTCCCTTTCAAATGATTGGGCTCATGTTCTATAGAGATGATCTTTGTTTTATGGAAAAGCCGGTAATAATAAACGGGCAGGATCAAATTAACCGAGTTGAGTAAAATAACACCCGGCCTTACCGCTTTCAATGTTCTTACAATGACTTTATACGAACCAATATCGAGTCCCTGTTGCTTCTTTACAAAATAATAGCTGATGCCAAGCTGCCTGCATTTTTCAATGCTACCGGGCGGCAGGTCTTCAATGCCATAAAAGATAAGGATATGCTGGTTCGTTTTCCGCTGGTCGGCTTCAACAAGCGAGAAAGTAACAGAGGAATGGCCGCCAAGACCGGAATATAAAATATGTACGATCTTCATTTTAATATCCTGCGATTCAGTTTGAGGTAACGGATACTTTTCAATGTAGCCAGCGACAGGTTCATCTCCGGCTTATAAATAAAAATACTTAAAACAACGAAACTTGTAAGGGGCAGCAGGTTGATGAGGTCGATCGGCAACACATTAAACCGCAGGTGCACCGCCAGGGCCGCGTTGTACAATAGGATAATGACAAAGGAACCGAAAATGAGGCTGCTGTGTTGTACATAGGGCAACTTATCAAACCTGTATTTCACAATATAATAATAAGCCACGAGCGCCTGTACAAAACGGATGATGTACAGGGAAAAGCAAACGGCCCATATACCAAGCAGCGGGATAAAGAATTTGTCAAACGCAATACCGGCAAGCAATGCCAGTAAAGCAATTACGGGGAAGGTCCTTGTTTTACCGAAATAAAACAGCGGCACATTGTATACCAGGTAATGCAGGTACGGAATAAAACTCAGGAACAAAGTACCGATGTACATATAGGCATCCGAATAATCTTTGTTGATGATGATGCGCATGGCCGGCACTACCCCGCCTATACAAAGACAAATGATACCGGTAGAAAAGAAGAGGTTGAGGTAATTGTATTTGCGTACGAGCTCCTGGTTGCCGTTGTTGGCGAGTTCGCGGTACATCCTGGGATTGGTGGCATTGCCGAGGGCATTCAAAAAAACCGGGACGATGCCGGTTACCATTACCGCGAAATTATACACGCCGAAATCGTGCGGCAGGAAATTCTTTTGCAGCACGAAACGGTCGAGGTTGGAAAAAGCCGCAAACATAAGCTGGTAAGGAATGATGGGCAGGGCGAATTTCAACGCGATCCTGAAATATTTATACCGGATCACCGGCCTGTATTTTTTGAAGTACATGAACAGCAACACCACGATGAATGCAAAACTGCCGATCGCGCGTCCCGTAATGGCGCTCAATGCACCGTTCTTAAAAAACATCAGTCCCGCCAGGGTGCAGGTAACCGGTATAAAAAAGAACAGGATATTGAGCAGGCTGAACTTTTTAAGTTTCTCTTCATTGCGGTACAATAAAGCAAAAAAAGTAAAGATGATGTTGGAAAAAGTAATGATGACTACCCAATACCCGAAGTTCGTGAACCTAAAAATATCGCTATTGAAAAAGAGGGAGAACAACCGGTCGCCAGCCAGGAACAATATGCCGGTTACCACTACGCTGGCTATTATTACCGCAACGAGCAACGTGCCCAAAATTGAATTTTTGAGTGCCGGTCGCCGCTCATAATCAAAATACAATTTTGAAAAAGCGCCATCGAGACTGAGGCTGAGGAAAAAAGTAAGAAAGGTTTGGAACAGGGTGGCCAGCCCAACGAGTGCGTATTCTTCGGGAAGCAAAAATTTTGTATAAACAGGAGCCAAAAGGAAGTTTGCTGCAACCGGGAGAAAACCGATAAAAACATACACAAATGTTGAGCGCAACATGCTACGGTTTTCTAAACTCATATCAATATGTACAATTAAATTTAAAGGTCATCATTCATCAGTTTAAAAAAACCTGTCGCAGTCTTTCAATACCTTTCCCATCAACGCCGGCGCCGATGTATTTATCAATGAATTTTTGTTTGTCGTACACCGAACCGATAAACGATACTTTAGCTGGTTCTTTTATAAACTCTGTGTGATCGCAAACATAACAAGCGTTCATCTGTTTGATCTGCTCCTGGAAATCATCCAGCTTACCAATAGTGAACATGCAGCAGGGCTTATACAACAAAGCCGGGACCGCTAGAGATGAATTGTAAAAAATGACAGCATCGGCATCCAGGATCAGTCGCTCTTTTTCACCCTCCTTTTCATAAATAATATTTTCATGCTTAAACATAAATGTGTTGGTAAACGAATAAGGATGCAATTTTATAACAAGCTGCAAGCCTTTGCCGAGTGCATAATTATTAAGCGCTTCTATAAATTGGTTATAAGCTTCCTTTGTAAGGATGTTGACATCGAATGTATTGCCTTCGATAACGCTTAGCGGGGTTTCTATATACAACAGGTAGCCATTACGGTTAACACCCGTTTTCTTTTCCTGCTCTATGAAGCCAGTAATTTCAAGATTGCCTAAAAGTATGATATCACCTGGTTTACAGTCATCCTGTTTTAAAATAAAATCCATATCTGGTTTAGAAAAGAGGATGTATTTATCCGGGTTCCTGAGCGGAGTTTTATTACGATTCAGGGCAAGTATAGGATGCATGAACAGTTTCTGCACCTGGAATTTTATAAAAAGCGGCAGCTTATAAATATATTTCATTCCCAATGCGCTGATCAAAAATTTAAAAGTAAAAAGCCAGGAATGTATTTTCCTGCTAAAGGCTTCTTTTAACAGGTTGCGTTTATTGTTCTCATAATTTTCATAATCTTCCAGGGAAAGGGTAGCCGAACCGTGGGCCATAAAAAAAGTTGGTATCCCGGTTTTTTTACATTGTATGTTGAGCGCCATTACCTGCAATCCATCCAATCCCATGAATACTACTTTATCCGGCTTAATTTCGTTGAGCAGTTTTTTAGGCGTGGAGAACTGCGTATAAAATATCCTCCTGTTTTCAGTGTATACATTTGTCTCCTCATCGGGATACATATAAAAAAGATATACAAACTCAAAGTCGCTGTTCAGGCTTTCAAAAAAATCTATCCAGTTTTTCCTGTTATAACCCCAGCAAAGCAATATCCTTTTCTTTTTCGTCAAATTCAACATATCATTTATTAATATCCTGTAACAGGGTAATGCTTCATGATTGAATCGGCAAATTCCAATAATTTATGATCCTGGTATTTCCTGCCCACCAGCTGCAAGCCAAAAGGCATACCGTTCTCTTCAAAAAGAGGGAGGTTGATCACGGGCAGGCCGCACATCGTCCAGATGAGGCAGGTATCCGGGGGATCAATGGCCACACCAAAAGCGGGTGCCGTACCGGCAGTAGAAAGGGTTATCAATACATCTACCCCGTTAAAAACTTCATCCACCAGGTGCGACAATTCATTCTGCAATTCTATGTTCCTTCCGTATTCTTCCACGGATATTTTTTTCCCTTCTTCCACGATCTCGTACATAACCGGGCTGATAAGGGTTTCGTTTTCAAACTCTTTTTTAAAATAGTAAGACAAAGCCTTGTGATAAATGGTTTCCTGTATTGTGTGGGCGTTGTTGATGAGCGCAGGAAAAGCCGGCACCGATAACTCATACTCACTATTGTTCTTCAACTGGTCGACAAAACCGGTAAACGCTTTCTTCGCATAGGCGGTAGCGTTATTTAAAACCGGCACCTGGTTTTCAACGATCCCAACCTTCCATTTAGCCGAAAGTTTTTGCTGGAAAGCAGGGTTGTCGAGGTTATTGTGCACCATCGGGTAATCCAGTCCTTTTACGCGCATCACGTTGAACAACAAACGGCAGTCGTCCACATTAGCGGCAAACAACCCTACCGTATCGAGCGTATCGGTTGTTTTCAACATCCCTGTTCTCGGGATCGTACCAAACGAAGGTTTAAAACCAAACACACCGCAGTAGCTTGCAGGACGAATGATGGAACCTGCCGTTTGCGTACCGATCGCCATGGGTACCATCCGCGCTGCAACGGCTGCTGCAGAACCACTGGACGATGTGCCCGGTGAAAAAGCAGGGTTGCGTGGGTTCCGGGTTTCATTCGGTGTATGTACAGCGAATTCAGCCGTCACCGTTTTACCGGCGGTAATTCCTCCCTGGAATTTTATGTTGTGTACACAACGCGCGTCGTTGCCGGGTGTAAAACCTTTCCATATAGGACTCCCCATTTCAGTAGGCATATCAATGGTATTGAACATATCCTTAACGCCTACCGGTACGCCTAATAATTCAGAGAAATTGGAAGGGTGGTCCTTTAAAACATCTTCCAGCTTTTGCAACCATTCGGCTTCGTTGAAATAAGCCCATGCTTTTATTTCATTTTCCTTTTGCCGGATGTTCGCAATAAATGATTTATTCCATGCAACAAGGTCAAAATCTCCCTGTTTATATTTTGCAACAATCTCCCTGGTCGTATAATTTTCCATTTCCTTTTTTATATAAATTAAAAATAACCGCAGCTTTCGCAGGAGGCACAAACTTTTTCTCCCATGGTGGCCAGCCTTTTCTCCGACATCACCCTGAAAAATTCTTCTTCCGTAATGCCCGTTTTTTCCAGGTACCACTGCAGAATCTCAGGTTTCACCGGGTCATGTTTTTTTATCAGTTCAAATGCTTCTTCGCGGGTGAGCAAACCGTTTCTTACATCACGGCTGGCCTGATCGGTTGCGCGGCCGAATCCGCGTTTTAAGAACTTGGTGTAATCATGCAGGCCTGCCATTTTGCATTCCACGCTTTTGTATCTTTTGTAAGTGCCTTCGATCTTATCTTCCCGCCAGTCGAACATATCCCTTACAAATTCCATTTGTCTTTCATCATCCCAAAAAATATAATCCCCCAGGTGTATGCCTTTGATGCCTACACGCTCTACTTCCTGGTAGCTGGGCAAAACCCAGGGCTGTACTTCTTCGAGTGTAATGTCTTTACCCACCAGTTCTTCCGCATAAAATTTAGCAGATATCTTTGTGAAATAATCCCGGTCGAAATGAATGGGCTCTTCATAAGTAGCCCGCCCGTCACTTTCTGAAACCGACTCGCCCCATACCAGTAAAGGTATTTCATACATAACCGCTACCTTCATGGGAAATGCGCCCACACCAGCATGACAATGCCAGCACGAATCGCCGATCCTGTATAAAGATTCCTTCGCCAGTTTGTTGATGGTGGCATGGTTGGGCGTAAACATCAGGTGATCGACATTGAATTTTTCGAGTCCTACTTTTAAATTGTGTTTACCTGTTTCCGTATACCAGTTGTGACTGAATGTTACGGCCAGGCACCTCATTTTGTACTTCTGGGTGAGCACGTACAATTGAAATATGCTGTCCTTTCCGCCGCTGATCGGCACCATAATATCGTAACCATTTTTTCCTTTTCCCCTGTAGGAATCGAGGATGGCGGCAAGGTTTTTCTCCCGCTCCACCCAGTTGATGTGTATCTTTTGTTCGGATGAACGGCAAGGCTGGCAAATGCCCATCTCGTCGAAGTTCAATCCTTCGGAGGTTGATGGCAGGCAACAACGCGTGCAATACGTGAGGCTGTCGAACATTGGTTTGTTATTACTACTCATATTAATTTGTATTTTTTATAATTCCGTATTCTATGATATCAAAATATTGGCCATTATTAAAGATGGCTTCTTTTCTTATGCCCTCCTGGCTCATGCCCAGCTTCCGGGCCAACTTTTGCATGCCGATGTTCTCAGAAGAAGTGCCGCAGTGTATGCGGTGCAGGTTAAGCGTATTAAAAGCATGACCGATGAGCAAGGCGCCCGCTTCTGCCATAACACCTTTACCCTGGTAACTTTTTTCGCCGAGCAGGAAGGCGATCTCCGCGTTCCTGTCTACCCAGCTGATGGACTGCAAACTGATGTTCCCGATGTGCCCGCCGGTCGCATTATCGATCACCGCCAATACCAATGTCGTATCTGTACTTTGCAGCGAGTTCACAAAAGACAGCAGCTTTGCTTCCGTCATGGGAAAGCGGCCGTGCGAATTGAATTGCACCACTTCAGCATCGTTTAACCAATACCGGTAGTTTCCTTCAACATCCTTTACCGTTAGCGGGCGAAGGGAAATATTTTTTCCTGCCAGGAACAGGTCGCGGTTTAAACTCATAATAATTTCTTTAAAGCGGTAACGGCATTACCCGGACCGATGATCTCCCCGATGTTCATATCGGCAAAGGGATCGTTAACGGCCTGCCTTACAAAAAACCTGAAAACTTTTTTGTGCAGGATGCCTGCTTCGAGGAGGATGTTGGAAAAAAATCCAACGACCGCATCCGCATAAAATAAAAAAGTATTGAGGTCGCTGCCCGCCGGCAACAGCCGCAGGTTTTCTCCAAGCGAAGTACTAACAGCAGCAATGTTTTGGTTAGGATGTGCGGCAAATAAAAAAACAAATTCATCCTTCAACGCACCTGCAATCCTATTGATCTCTACGGTCGCTTCTGTTTCATCAAAACCAAACTGCGCAACTCCGTTCACGTTGGAAAGCGGGTCGGGCGCATACAATATTATTTTCCTTGAACTACCTTTCAACCCTGCATGTTGCAAAAAAGTTTCTTTTGAAATGGCAGGCCTCCAGTTTTGCAGGTATTGATGGTAGGGATTTCCAAACACGACAAGCTTTTCCTCTTCCATACCAGCTGCCAGCGCAATGTTTTTGGCAGCCTCATTCACCAGCAATATTTTACCCGGCCAAATTTCGCGGCCCTCTTTCGAAAACCTTTCCCTTATAGAAGTCAGGTGATCTACAAAGGCAAAAGAAGGAATGCCCGCTTCATTGGCCGCAGCAATGTAATCCAGTTCAATCGCGGAAGTGTAGGAAGTGCCGGTAAAAATAAAGCCCGGTTCTTCCTTTTTTATGGTTTCCGCAGGCGATGCACCGGGTTTACTGATTGCAAGACCGAAATCAGCGGTAAAAGCATATTCCCTGTCGGATATAATGGTATAACCGGGCAGTTCCGTTTCCAAAGAGCTGGCCAATGCCAGTACCGGTTTGGCACCGCCGGGATCACTGAAAACAAATAGTCCTTTGCCTTTGAAGGGGAGTAACACTATTTAAGTTCGTTTATGTTGTCGAATATTTTTTCCATTGCATTTATTACGTCCATCATATCCGCTTCCTGCATGCCGGGCCGCATGTATTCGTTGGTAAACAATACTTCAAAATGCATTTTTTCGGTAACCGGGCAGGAACCCAGGCTATAATCCACTTCAGCTTTGTACAGTGCCGGGTTGTAGGCCCAGGCTGCTTTTTGCTGGTAAATGGGTTGAAGGTACAGCGGCTTTACATAGCCTGCACCGATCAAAGGCGCGGTTTCCCGAAGCACTGCCGATGGTATTTCTTTCTTCAACGCATCCACGAATTGATTGCGTTCGATGCCAGCAATTTCTTTATTGAATTTTATTGGATAAACATAATAGGTGTTCACAGAACCTTCCTCCAACGGGGGCAATAATTCAAAGGCAGGGAACGCTTTTAGTTTCTCATTGAGGAAAGCAACATTGGTCAACCGTTGTTCCAACAGCGATGGCAACTTTTTCAATTGCTCGATGCCGATCGCGGACTCTATTTCCGTCATGCGGTAATTATACCCGATGAGGTTGGTCAAATTTTCAATGCCCCGGGGCAGTACCACATTTTCTGCATGGTTCCTGATCATCCGGCACCTGTCCGCGAGTTCCGCATCGTTGGTGATGATCACGCCGCCTTCACCGGTATGAATGTGTTTGTGGTAATTCAAACTGAATACTCCGATATCACCAATGGTGCCTACGGGTTTGCCTTTGTATTTGCCCAATGGCGCCTGCGCGCAATCCTCTATTACTTTCAGGTTGTGCTTTTTGGCGATGGCCATGATGCTGTCCATATCCGCCGGGTGGCCGAATATGTGCACCACCAGTATGGCCTTGGTACGCGTTGTAATTTTTGCTTCAATGCTTTTTGGATCCATGCAAAAAGTAGCCGGGTCAATGTCAGCAAACACCGGTATCCCACCATATACCAATGGCGCAATGGCGCTGGCCGACATGGAATAGGGCGATACGATCACTTCATCGCCGGGCTGGATGCCGATGGCGCCGATGGCCGTAAACAAGCCCGAGGTATTGGAATTAACAGAGATGGAAAATTTACAATCGAAACTTTCGCACCAACTGCTTTCAAAAGCCTTCACGGTGGGACCGCCAAAAAAATCATCCGTCCACGCACCCAGGTATTGCGATAAATTACCGGAGTCCAGTACTTTCATCACGGCAAGTTTTTCTGCTTCGCCAATCGTATTGTAAGCCGGGAAAAGTTTTGTTCTTACCGGCGTGCCGCCGTTAATTGCCAGTTTAGCCATGCTGTTTATTTTTTCTTATGTCAGAGATTACTTTAACCGCTCTTTTGTTCAGTTCGAGCGCGGGTAAAAAATTATCGGGTTGAGCTTTATCGTTGAGCATTTTTAATGCCTGCTGCACCACGGGCATCATATATTGA
>Ga0247804_10000078_pt1 | contig 50589 bp, 39 predicted proteins | sample UWRJL029104C1_FD_181142 | JGI IMG/M metagenome (GOLD analysis project Ga0247804, IMG submission 181142) | Plant litter microbial communities from Arlington Agricultural Research Station in Wisconsin, United States - UWRJ-L029-104C-1 | ecosystem: Environmental > Terrestrial > Plant litter >... | reverse complement strand
CGAAGTTTTTACCAAGTACAATGCTGATCTGTTCCGTTTCTACCGAAGATTCCTTTTCATTAAAGTACAGCATGTTGAGCAGGCAGAACAGCAACCCGTCTATCTCGTCCATTTTCGGGCGTTGGCCAAGGCTCAATATATCTTCGGTGATGAGGTTGTGAATGCCGTAGTGGTTACAAATGGTTTCCACGTCATCCTTCCTTAAACCATCTACGTTCAGCCAGGTGATGGAAGGCGTGCGGATGTAGGCATAGCACTCGGGCACGTTTTTCAATTCCTTTACATCCATGTGCTCCGCGTCATAATCATACACGGAGATCTTTACTTCTGTGGGTTCCTTACGGGTCGATTCGATGGTGGGATTAACCTGTAGTACTTTCTTGGTCCTTAATAATTCCAGCGGGTCAAGCAGATAGGAAAAGATATTACGGCCGGCCATTAGCAATGATTTAAAGTACGATTGAAATTAAGGAATAAAAAGCAAAAGCTTCATCCAACGGATGAAGCTTTTATATGTAATAGGTAAGATGTAATATTGAAGATTGTCTTAGGACGATTGAAGCATGTACTTTTCAGAAACAGCTCTATTCTATAAAACCTCCTTCAACGATATTAAACTATGTTCAACAACCTAACCCTCTAAACCAACTAACGGCTATTCCTGTTACTATGAAAAGTCCTTTTCTGGCCATTGCCAAAACCGCGGGACCTTTTTTGCTGCTGCTGTTGCTTTGGCGCTTTCACCATCGGTTGCGATAAAGCCGACTGGCTCAGCACGAAAGGATGTTCGTCCACCGTAGGGATATTTTTACCGATCAGTTTTTGAATGTCTTTCAATTCGGTCCTTTCATCTGCATCGCAAAACGCGATCGCTACGCCTTTGTTGCCTGCCCTGCCGGTACGGCCAATGCGGTGTACATAGGTTTCAGGAACTTCGGGCAATTCAAAATTAAATACGTGCGACAGTTCGTCGATGTCGATGCCACGCGCGGCAATATCCGTAGCTACCAATACCCGCAGGTCGCCGTTCTTAAAATTGCTCAGCGCGTTCTGCCGGGCATTTTGCGATTTGTTGCCATGGATGGCTGCTGCCGTTACTTCGGCGCGGTGCAATAGTTTAACTACTTTATCGGCGCCATGCTTGGTGCGCGTGAATACGAGCGCGGTGCCCACATTTTTTTCTTTTAATAAATGCAGGAACAAATCCACCTTATCTTTCTTATCTACGTAATATAAAGTTTGTTCAATCGCGTCAACGGTAGAAGACACGGGCGTTACGGCTACCTTGGCAGGATTCGTTAACAGTGCATCGGCCAGCTTCTGGATCTCCGGCGGCATGGTAGCGGAAAAGAAAAGTGTTTGTCGCTTCGCCGGTAATTTGGTGATCACGCGCTTAACGTCGTGGATAAAACCCATATCGAGCATGCGATCGGCCTCATCCAAAACGAAGATCTTTAAATACTTCAGGTCAATGAAACCCTGTGATATAAGGTCGAGTAAACGGCCGGGGGTTGCGACTAAAATGTCGACACCTCTCCTTAAAATATTTACCTGGCTGAACTGCGATACGCCGCCAAAAATAACGGTGTGCGTCAACCCGGTGTATTTACCATAGGCCGCAAAACTTTCATCGATCTGGATGGCCAGTTCGCGCGTGGGTGTTAAAATAAGGGCGCTGATCTTTACAGGTCCGCGTGAAGGTTGCTTTTCTGCGTGCATCAGTTGCAGCATGGGAATAGCAAAGGCGGCAGTTTTGCCGGTACCTGTTTGTGCGCAGCCTAAAAGGTCGCGTTGTTCCAGTATGTAAGGGATGGCCTCGGCCTGGATAGGTGTGGGTGTGGTATAACCTTGTTCGGTTAATGCCTTGAGGATCGGGTCGATCAACTCTAATTTCTTGAAATCCATAAATGTTTTTTAATAAATGCTGGACAGACGTTGCAATTTCTACATCAGCGGGGAAAATCTTTATTACTGCACCGGCTTACAACCTGCCGTGTGATATAGTGGAGTAGGCGCAAAGGTATGGTTTTAAAATTTAATGGTATAAACCGTACTGTTAAATCATAATTTTGCGGCATGTCCACACTTACATTAAGTCTTGTACAGCCCGACCTGGTTTGGGAGAATAAAGCAGCCAACCTGCAGCAACTGGAAGCCATGATCAACAGCATCGGCCAGTCCACCGAGATCATCGTGTTGCCCGAAATGTTCAGTACCGGTTTCAGTATGCGGCCTGAAGTATTGGCGGAAACCATGGAAGGTGAAACGGTTGCCTGGATGAAAAGAATAAGTAAAGAAAAAAATGTTGTACTTACAGGCAGCCTGGTCATTGAAGAAGCCGGAAAGTATTTCAACCGGCTGGTATGGATGTTGCCGAATGGCAGTTGTGGCACCTACGACAAACGCCACCTGTTTGCTTATGGTAAAGAAGACCAGCATTTCAGCGCCGGTAATAAGCGGTTGATCGCATCGGTAAAAGGCTGGAAGATCAACCTGCTTGTTTGTTACGACCTGCGCTTTCCCGTGTGGGCCCGGCAGCAAAGCCAGGCCGAACCGGAATACGATGTGTTGCTCTACGTGGCCAACTGGCCGCAACGCCGCAGCCTTGCCTGGAAAACCCTGCTGCCCGCGCGTGCCATCGAAAATCAATGTTACTCGATCGGTGTGAACCGGGTGGGCGTTGATGGAAAGGGCATCGACCATGCCGGCGATACGATCGTTACCGGTCCGCTGGGCGAAAATATACTGGATGCAAAAAATGTTGCCGGCGTTTATACGGTAACGTTAGATAAGCAGGAACTCTCAGCAGCGCGTGCAACTTTTCCTTTTTGGAAAGATGCGGATGAATTCAGGATGGGGGGCTTTTTAAATCTCAGAACTTGATTATGATTTTAAAATCTGAAAAATATTAAGGCCGCGCAGCAGCATTATTCGCCCCAATCATTTCCATCACCACCTGCATCTTTTTATCATAACCTTTCAGCAAAGCATCGTAACTGGTGCCTACATACACATCGGGCATTACACCCAGCCCGTTCCTGGGTACATGGTTGTATTGTACGAGCCTGAACAAGGGCAATCGTACGCGCAAATGCGTGTTGGGCAAGGTAATGTCGGGGATCATGATGCCGTTGTTGCCATGCCAGCCGCCGCCGGCTTCCTCGCCGACAAGGGTAATGCCGGCCTGTCCTTTTACCGCGTTGCAGAATAAGGTAGAGGCAGAAAAGGTAGGGCCGTTGATGAGCACGTACACGTTACCGTTATAATGGTTCAGTTTTTTTGGCCGGTTCATTTTTCGTTCCCAATGCCTGAAGTGGTATTGGCCGTTTGTTTTGCGGGTGGTGGTAAAAAAAAGGCCGACATTGTTCAGCCACTTGCCCTTGATGTAACGGGTATAGGGTTTCAATGTTTTGGCCACGGAGAAAGCGGTATCTGCTACGCGAAAAGATTGCCGTGTTACATAACGCGTTAGCAGGGTTGATAAATTGATACGGCCCCCGCCATTACTACGCAGGTCGATCACCAGGTTCTTAATGCCCTGCTTTTTAAGGGTACGAAAGGTGCGCCGGTAAAAAATGCGCAGCCCGTTGGCAGAAAAAGTATTCAGCACCATTACCGCCAAATTATTGGCCGTATCAATTGAAAGCGAACGGATGTTTTTAAGCCGCTCTTCCCGCGAAGGTTTGGGCCTTTTTACAGTCGCCGTATCGCGGCCCGGCTGCTTTTTGGAGCTATCTTTTTTTACTTCAAACAAAGGCAGTTTTACCAACTGGTCATTCCCGTTGCTGTCAACATACAAAACATTGTATTGTTTGCTCAGCCCGAAAATATTTCGGTGGTAATAAGGAAAATTGCTGCTGAGGCGGATGTAGTTTACATTGTTGGCATGTCCATCTTCCGGCATGTAATCAAACATCCTGTTCACCAGCGTTTTTGTATCCAGCCCGTTGATGCTTTTGATGATCGTTCCTTTCTTTATAAGCGAATCCTTCCGGTTGAGGTTGGTGGTTACTGCCATTGTATCGTTCCAGATTTTCATCGATAAAGGAAAACTGGCGAAGCGTTTGTTGCGCACCCAGCGGCTGTATTCTTTGCTCATCCCAAAGCTGGTGTGACCGCAATGTATCTTGTCGATGAGTGGGGCAATGATCTTCCAGCCAAACTGTTGTTCCGTCATGCTGTCTTCCAGCAGCCGGCTGTACCGGTTAAAGTACAGGTTCATGCTGTCTTTCGGCGTGTACCAGTAAAGCGATGGATGTTTTGTTTCGAGTATATTTCTCAATAAAGCATAATCTTCCTGCAAACTTTTACGGTCGTACTTTTTAGCAGGATCATAATGTTTATTGGTGGCAGCACACGATAACAGGAGCCAGGGCGTAAGGATAAGGAGCAGGTTGCGGAAAGGCTTCATTTGTTCAGTTACCGTATTTGCCGTAAAGTTACGAAGGGCCGCTCCAATATGTTATGCAGGGTTGCAGTTGCGGGTTAATATTTCATCAAAATATTTTTATTTGAGGTGATTCCAGCCCTGCGCCACCAGTTGGTGTTTGTTGCCGCCGCGGGTGATGATGTGTTTTCCTTCGGCCGCTTCCGTAATGTAACCGATGATGCTTAAACCGTTGTTGGCGTTTATCTTTTCAAAATCGGTCTGGGCAACGGTGAACAGCAGTTCATAATCTTCGCCGCCGCTTAAGGCACAGGCGGTAGGATCCAGTTCGAGTTTATAAGCAAAGGCCTTTGCATCTTCGTTGAGTGGTAATTTATCTTCATACAACACGCAGCCTACTTCGCTTTGTTTACAGATGTGCAGGAGGTCGCTGCTCAGGCCATCGCTGATGTCCATCATACTGGTCGGCATTATTTTATGTTCGGCAAAATATTCGATCACGTCTTTGCGGGCTTCGGGTTTCAGCAACCGGCCAACGATGTAAGCCTGTCCTTCCAGGTCGGGCTGGGCACCGGTTTCAGCGAATATCTTTTTCTCCCTTTCCAGTAATGTCAATCCCAGGAAGGCGGCACCCAAATCGCCGCTGACGCAGATAAGGTCGTTTACTTTGGCGCCGCTTCTTTTTACGAACGTATCGGGCGCCAATTCACCGATGGCGGTAACGCTGATCACGAATCCTTTTTGTGAAGTAGTGGTATCGCCGCCCACCAGGTCCACCCCGTAATGTTCACAGGCTGCATACACGCCGTTGTAAAATTCGTCCAGCGCCTCTACGCTGAATTTATTGCTGATGCCGATACTCAACACGATCTGCGTTGGCACGGCGTTCATCGCGTAAATATCGCTCAGGTTCACCACCACGCTTTTATAGCCCAAATGTTTGAGCGGCGTATAACCCAGGTCGAAATGGATGCCTTCGATCAGCAGGTCGGTGGACACAACGGTTTGCCTGCCGAAATGATCCATCACGGCGCCATCGTCGCCCACGCTTAGAATGGTGGATGCGTTTTTTGTTTCGTTGTTGCGGGTAAGGTGATCGATCAGGCCGAATTCGCCTAAAGATGCTATTTCTGTTCTTTCTTCCATGTTGTTGAATAAAATATAATGCGTTAGAATTTTTAAAACAAAGGTCTTTTAAGAGGTTAGCGTTTTAATAATAAAAATTTTTCTTTTGCTTGACCCCCGAGTTCCACTGCGCTCGTCGGGACACGGCAAAAGAAACAAAAGTCAAGGCCTGCGGAAAAATAAGCTAAAGATTATTGTGCCGGGCCGGAATGAAAAAGTCCGATCATTTTTGCAAGGCCTGACATTGGCGTGACTTACCAGCAAATAATATATCCAGGCATTTGATCTTTGCTTTCATTCCCTTTCTGTGAAATAAACGTTATCGTTAAACAGCTTTCTTCGTTAGTCACCTTGGGCCCAACCCAACAATCTTCTTAACGCATATTTTTACGAGGGCCGGGCTTCAAACGCTCCTGCTGAACGAGGATGTGTGGGCTTCGTAATTCTCTAATCAATTAAGCGATTCCCACCCGAAGGCATACAATAACGTTCCGATTCTGAAGCCGCTGAACAAAACTGCTTTCCGTGGGCGGGCTGCATATCGGCTCCGGGGTACTTTTTTGGACAAGCAAAAAAGAACATAATGCAACTTAAGCCAGCACCTTCCTGTTGTGAATAATATCCAGCATCTCCTCATGTATCTTCCCGTTGGTCGCTAAAATATGCGGCTGGTAGGGTGAGTAAGGCCGGCCTTCAAAATCGGTTACTTTCCCACCCGCTTCTTCCACGATCAAAAATCCTGCGGCACTGTCCCACGCCTGTAATTTATGTTCATAAAAACCGTCGAACCTGCCGGCGGCCACCCAGCAAAGATCGATGGCGGCACTGCCCAGCCGGCGCACCGGTACCCCCTTGCGGATGAAGCGCTCGAACACCTGCAGCGGACCATTTTCCGCATCTAAATAAGTATAAGGAAAACCGGTAACCAGGCAACTGTTGATAGCCGAAGGTTTCTGGCTCACGTGTATTTTTTTATCGTTCAACGAAGCGCCAAAACCTTTCTGTGCAAAAAAGAATTCTTCGATGAAAGGGTTGTACACCGCACCTAAGATCATCTTCCCGTCTTTTTCCAAACCGATGCTCACGCAGCAAAGAGGAATGCCGCTGGCAAAGTTGATGGTGCCGTCGATGGGATCGATGATCCACTTGTATTCACTGTCGCTTTTAAGTTCGCCTGTTTCTTCGCTTAAAATAAAATGATCGGGGTAATCTTTCCTGATGCAGTCGATGATGGCTTTTTCCGCCGCGTGATCGGCCTCGGTAACCCAGTTGTTGATGCCTTCCTTGTTGCTGATCTTAAGGTCGGGGTTGTTGAAAAACCTTTTTAGTTCACGGGCGCCCGCCTCTACAGCATTGAGCAGGGTTGTTTTTAACATGGCGCAAAGATAGGCAGGATTTCAGAATCCGGATTTTAGTTCCGACATTTATCTATAAGCTACGCCTCATGACACAACGTAAATACAACCGCAAAGAATTTTTGAAACTGGCTGCGCTGGCACAGGCCGCCCTGTACGTGCCGCTGCTGTCTTGCAATGGCAATAGTACCGGCAAAAACGGTAAGGAAGACAAGCCGGTAGATTCAATAGCAACCGAAAAAGAAACGGCGCTTCCCGAAAAAAAAGTAACCTATTATAAAAAAGGCGACAAGGAATATGAATTGTTGCGAAAGGGTTTCAATAAACGCATCGATAAATTCCCGTCGCTGATTGCCCTGTGCAAGGATACGGAAGAAGTGGCGATCGCAGTAAAATATGCAGTGGCCAACAAACTACCGGTTGCCATCAAAAGCGGCGGGCATTGCATGGAAGGATTTTCGGTGAATGACGGTGGCATGGTCATCAACCTTTCTGAACTGAATAAGATCGGCTGGGTTGACAAAGAGATCTTCACCACGGGACCGGGCGCCAAACTTTCACAATTGTACGATGAACTGTTGCCGAAGCAAAGGATCATCCCCGGCGGTTCCTGCTCCGGCGTAGGCATTGGCGGGTTGACGCTGGGCGGCGGCTACGGTTTGCTGGCGCGCAACTTCGGGCTTACCTGCGACAGCCTGCTGGAAGTGACCATGGTGGATGGAAAAGGCAACATCGTAAAAGCATCCGGCAGCGACGAGTTGCTGTGGGCCTGCAAGGGCGGCGGCAATGGAAACTTTGGCGTGGTAACGGAAATGAAATTCAGATCGCACCCGGCGCCGGCAACGCTGCAGGGTTACCGTTTTAAATCCTATAAAACAGATACGGCAAAGGCCAGGTATATTCTGCAACAGTGGTTCGACGCGGCCGCAACCCTGCCGCCCACCTGCTTTTCGGCCTTTGTGCTGAATGGCAAAACGGTTTATATCTTGTTGACCAATACCGCGGCGCCAGATGCAGCAGTGAATGATTTTATCAGTAAGATGTCGGCCGCCAATGAAAAAACAACGCAAACAAAAGCCGAACCGCTGGCCAGGGCCCTGAAAGTTTTTTATGGACGACAGGCGCCCCTGTATTTTAAAAATGCATCGGCAGGTTTGTATAAAAATTTTGCCGACATTGAGAGCTGCATCGACGCTGCCATTGATACCGTATTGGCAACGCCGGGCATGATCTACCAGGTGAATACGCTGGGCGGGAACATCGCCGATAAGAATTTTGAGACGGCTTCTGCATTTCCACACCGCGCTTATCCTTATTTTTCGGAGCTGCAAACTTATTGGGAGAGTCCCAAACAGGAAGCGAAATTACTGGAACGTTTTCGCCAGGTAGAAGAAATATTTACGGCCAATGGCATCAGCGCGCAATACCGCAATTATCCCGATGTGGATTTTAAGAACTGGCAGTCCGCCTATTACGGAACGGGTTATGAAAGGCTGCAGCAACTCAAGGAAAAATATGACCCGGACAATACCATCCGCCACCCGCAAAGTGTAAGCCGGTAAGGCTAAGCAAGGAATAGTATATTTGAGAAATGTTCAGCAGCATTCATTACCCCTAAGCAGTCGTTTGGATCTATCAGTCATCATAGTTAATTACAATGTAAAATACTTTCTCGAACAGTGTCTCTGTTCGGTGAAGAAGGCGTGCCGCAACATAGATGCGGAGATCATCGTGGTGGACAATCATTCCACCGATGGCAGCCGTTCTTTCCTTGAACAATCGTTTCGCGGGGTAAAGTTTACCTGGAATGATGCCAATACCGGTTTTGCAAAAGCGAATAACCAGGCTTTATCACAGGCACAAGGAAAATACATACTCTTTTTAAACCCCGATACCATCCTCGCCGAAGATGCCATCAGCGCCTGTTTTAATTTTTTTGAACAAAATAAACAGGCCGGCGCGGTTGGCGTTCGCATGATCGACGGCAGCGGCCAGTTTTTAAAAGAAAGCAAAAGAGCTTTTCCTTCGCCACTCACTTCGTTTTATAAATTATCAGGACTGGCAAAATTGTTTCCGCGGTCGAAAACATTTGCCCGATATCACCTCGGCCATTTGTCCGAACACAAAAACCATGAAGTAGATGTACTGGCCGGCGCTTTTATGATGATGCCCAAAGCGGTGCTGGACATTACCGGCAGTTTTGACGAAACTTTTTTTATGTATGGCGAAGATGTGGACCTGAGTTACCGGGTACAGGCCGCGGGTTATAAGAATTTTTACCTCGCAGATACGACGATCATTCATTTCAAAGGCGAAAGCACGAAGAAGGGCAGCCTTAATTATGTGCGGTTGTTTTACAAGGCCATGAGCCTCTTCGTAAAAAAACATTACAGCGGCAGCAAGGCCGGCATCTTTCATTTTTTTGTGCAACTGGCGATCGTGGGCAGGGCCGCCGTGGCGTTGCTGGTGAAACTATTGCAGCGCATCGGGTTGTTTTTATTGGACGCCGGAATTATCCTGTTGAGTTTTATAACCGTTAAATATTTCTGGAGTACGTATATAAAGCAGGAGGTGGATTATTCCCCCAACGTATTGCTTTTTGCGTTTCCTGTTTTCACGCTTATTTTTTTGATCGCGGCTTATTATTCGGGCCTGTACGACAAAGGCTATAAGTCCATGCAGCTTGTTAAATCAACGCTGGTGGCTTTATTGCTGTTGCTGAGCGGCTATGCATTGTTGCCGGAGCCGATGCGTTTTTCAAGGGGCATCCTGGTGCTGGGCATCATCGTGGCTTTCGTTTGTATGAGCTGGATGCGCTGGCTGTTTAAAAAAGCGGGCATACTGGAAAGTGCGGAAGAAAGCGAGTTGCAGCAAACGATCGTGGTGGCCAACGAAGTTGATTTTCAAAAAGTGATGGCCCTGATGCGCAGCGCCGGCATGGAAGAACGGGTATTGGGCCGCGTACATAAAAGCGGCGGGCCGCAGGTGCTCGGTAGCTGGCAGCAACTTCCGCAACTCATTGAAAAGTATCCTGTAAAAGAAGTGATCTTTTGTGAAGACGGGCTGAGTTATAAAGAGATCATCGGCATCGTACAGCAATTACCACCCGGGCTGCGCAACAAGTTCCATGGATCGGGCAGCAGCAGCATCATTGGCAGCGACAGTAAGGACATGAGTGGCGATTACGTGGCCGTGCAAAAAAAATATGTGCTGGGCCTGCCGCTCAACAAACGCAAAAAAAACGGGATCGATGTTTTGGTAGCCCTTCTTTTCATCATAAGTTTCCCCGCGCATTTGTTGCTGCAAAAAAAGCCCGGCCGCTTTTTCAAACAGGTATGGGAAGTGCTAACAAGAAGAAAAACATGGATCGGTTATGCGACTGCCAACAATGCGTTGCCCAAATTAAAACCGGGTGTATTAACGAGCACTACCCTGCCCAACGCACTCAATGAACTGCCGGAAGAAAGCCTGCGTGTATCCGACGAATGGTATGCCGGCACCTATGACTTTACAACCGACCTTAAAAAAATATGGAGGGGTTATCGCTACCTCTCTTACTGACCGGCAATGAAACCGGAAATCACCTGCTTATACTTTTCTCCCACGGGTGCCAGGGACCTGAACTCAAAACGCTTCAGTTGTTCCAGGTAAAAACGAAGGTTGAAATCCTTTTGTTCCACGCTGAAAAAAAATTGCTGTTGCATTAAATGTTCCGCCAGGTATTCCTGTTCGGTTTGACCCGGCGTGGGCACCAGCAGGGCTTTCTTCTGCAGCTTTAAAAGGTCCATGATGCTGGTATAGCCGCTCCTGCAAAGGATTGTACCGGATTGTGAAATAACCTTGTTCAACGTTTCACCGGGAAGGTGGTTGTATATGTGTACGCAATCGTTGGGACAATAAGGCAAAGCAATTTCACCGGGCAATCCCCTCACCAGCACCGTTTTTTGATTCACGCTTTTTAATTGTTCCAGCAATAGGTCTTCAAAGATCGTTCGCTGCGGCTCCGGTCCCGACAACAGGATCGCCAGTTCATATTGCAGGGACGTTTCATTTTTTTTGAACCTCGACAGGAGGCCCAGGTATTCAACTTTTGTTTTTGGCAAACGAACAGGGTGCGACAATTTACCCGCGATGTTGTTTGCGCCGGCCTCGTCGGGTACCCAGCAAACATTGAATTTATTGATGAAGTAGTAGTTGATCTGTTGCGCCAGCCAATCATTGAACGCGTGCCCGGTTTGTATAGAAAGCTGGTGCGTGATAAATACGCAGGGAATCTTTTTATTGTAAAAACCGTAACGGTTATCGGATATCACCACGTCGATCTGGTGTTCGCTGATGGCTTTCTTCAGCCAGGCCCTTTCCTTGCGGATGCGGTGGAGAATGGATGGCAGTTGCAACAATATTTTTACCGGCAGCCATTTTTTGCGCCTGCTGTACTGCACGCGGTAACCCCGCAAAGCCAAAAAGTGCAGGCCGGGAAACTCTTCCTGTAATAAATTTTTTTGCGCGCCTTCTGCCGCCACGAACACATGGCAACCCTGCTCCAGCAATACCTTAATAATTGGAATACAGCGGGTAGCATGGCCCAGCCCCCAGTCGAGCGGGGAAACCAAAACCCTTTTTTTGTGCGCTTCTATGTTAAAATTCCGGCCGTTCATCCAAACAGTGCAATATTTATTTGTGAAAATAGTTTAATTTGGTAACCAGAAAGATATATGCAAAAGCTATTAAAAATAACATTGATACTCACATTGCTGGTAAGTTTGATCGCAACGGGTTGCTCCTCTTCCAAAAAAGGACAATGCGGCTGCCCCAACAAGCAAGGAATGGTGGGCTATTAAACCATTAAGAAAATAAACCCGCTCATGAACAGTTCCAACCGGGATTTGCTGGTGTTGTTCAACCAGGAGTTAATGACTCCCCAGGCAATAGAGCGTGAAGTAGAACAGCTTCACCAGATGTTGTATGCGGTAGAACGCATCGACAACCTGGTGAGTGCACATGAGGCCATCGACCTCAATAAATACAGGATCATACAGCAGCCGCACCAATTGAGAAGGCTATTCCGCCAGCGGGAAACAAAGCCTTTTGTTTTTTTGAATTGCAGGAACTAGGAAAATTTACTTCAGTTTTTGAAGCGCCGCCTTCAGCATCGATAACATTTCACCGATCTCTTCTTTTTTACAGGTACCAACGCTCAGGCGATACCAGTCGCTGTCGGGCGAAGCGCCAAATGCATAAAAGGGTACCACGGCAAGTTTTGCTTCGTTTAAAATATAAGAGGTCACATCAGCCTGGTTGGCAAGCAAAGATCCATCTGCCGTAGTTTTGCCCGCGTAATTTATTTGTATGGTAAGGTAGATGGCAGCTTCGGGATTGATGGCATCCACGGCAAAACCTTCCTGCTTCAGTTGTTGAAAACCCGCGGCGATCTTTTGCAAACGTTCGCCGATCTCCGCTTTGAAATGTGCAAAGAATGCATCGATGGCAGTTTCGTTCACCAAGTACCTGGCCACCGCGACCTGTTCGGCCATCGGCGCCCAGGCACCCACGTGGCTGTTGATGGAACGCATTTTTACCAATACATCCGCCGGCCCCAAAGCCCAGCCCACCCTTACGCCCGTAGCGGCAAAGGCCTTGCTGATGCCGTCGATGAAAATGGTGTAGGCCTTCATTTCCGGGCGCAGCGACACCGGGTCTTCGTGGTGGATACCGCCAAAGGTCAGGGTCCAGTAGATCTGGTCGTACATCAGGTACAATTTCTTCTCTCCTTCACCGCGGCTTTTATTTTCTTCCAGCACCAGGTCGCATATCTTTCCCAGTTCTTCTTTTCCAAAAGTAGTGCCGGTTGGGTTAAGCGGCGAGCAAAGGGATAATAAGGAAGCGCCTTTTACGTGCGGCGCAACCTGTGCCGCCGTGAGCATGAATTTATTTTCCGGCAAGGCTTCCAGCATCACGTGCTCACCTTCGGTAAAGTGAACGTAGTGGTTATTGTTCCAGCTGGGTGCGGGATAAATTACTTTATCGCCTTTATCTACCAACGCCCTGTAGAGGGAATAAATGAGCGGGCGGCCCCCGGCGGCGATTAATATTTCGTTGGTACCATATTGCAGGCCCTGTCTTTTTTGAATGAAATCACTTACGGCTTCGCGGAGGGCGAGGTTGCCTTCGGCGGCGGGGTAATTGGTGTACCTGTTTTTATAAGCCTCCACAATTTCGTGCTCCAGTTCGGCAGGAATAGGAAAAATAGCAGAATCGAAGTCGCCGATGGTGTAGTTGTAGATCTTTTCACCCTGTTTCATCTTTTCCTTGATCGTGGCGCCAAGCCGTACGATTTCCGATGCTTTCAAGGTTTCGGCCAACCTGCTGAATCTAACATTGCTCATAAACAGGAAAATTAAGGGGCAAAAGTAAAATTATTAGCGGGGACGGCAAAGAATAAAAAAGGGGCGAAAATGCCGATGGAATAGAACACTTTCAGCTTTACACCTGGGATCTCCTTCAACTTTTTCAACGTATTAAAAGCCGTTGATCAAAGATCAAACGGCGGAGTATATTAGGTTCCGGTTCGTGGGGACACGAACCGGGGCGTTCGGTGCCGGATGGAATAAGAATAAGAGGCCTTTAATCTTTAACTTTCCAGGTAGCCGTTGGTCAAAGATCAAACGCGGAGTATATTAAGTTCCGGTTCGTGGGGACACGAACCGGGGCGTTCGTGAACAAATACAGCATTGTACCTGGTACCTCCTTCAACTATTTTCAACAACTTTCAACTTTCACTGTGGCTGTTGGTCAAACAGCGGCAGTCTTCAACCTTCAACTTTCAACTTCCAGGTAGCCGTTGGTCAAAGACCACACGGCGGCGGAGCGCCTCCACCCTTTAACCTTTTTATATATTCTGTAGCTAAAATATTAACAGTAGCCAGTTCGTTAATGAATAATCATTATTTTGAACAATAAACCACCTAAACCGGCGAACCCGCCTCCTACTATGAATAAAATTGCATGGCTGCTTGTTTTCCTGATCGTATTTTTAGCGGCGGAAACAAGGGCGCAGGTTGTAACCGATGACGATGAATCGCTGGCCTATCAACTCAAGAAAAAATACCCCGACGAAAGAACGGCCTGCATCAGCAGCATCGAAGAATACGATTTCGACATCGGCAAGGGCGAAGCCGGCGTTCCCGTGGTGATGGCTATCATGAACAAAAAAGTACAGTTCATTTCCCTGCGCGAAGCATCGATGCAACAGTACGGTGAATTTTACGATAAATTTTCGGCCATCAATAAATTCCGGCAGTTTTACAAATCCGGTAAATCCTTTGTACCGGTACGCAACAAGCCGCAGGATAAATCGGCTACGTCGGGTGATATTTTTTACGACGACAGCCGCGTGCAATTCTTCAACATCGTAATGCCGAAAATGGGCATGGGATCGATGGTGGAAGTGGAAAAAAAGTATTTCGATATGAAATACCTCGCACGTACATTGTTCAGCAGCGATTACCCGATCAAAGAAAGGGTGATCCGTTTTAAAGTACCGGCCTGGCTGCAACTCGACCTGCGCGAAATAAATTTCGAAGGTTATAAAGTTGAAAAGTCAACCGAAACGGAAGGAAAGAAAACGGTCTATACTTTCAGGATGAAAGACCTGCCGGCGATCCCTTCCGAGCCCAATGCCTTATCGCCCCTGTACACCGTTCCGCATTTGATGGTATTACTCAAATCTTTTGAAGCGGATGGTAAGCAGCAGCAGGGCTTTCAAACGGCTGCCGATCTTTATAAGTGGTATAATTTCCTGTATAAGAAAGCCGACAATCAACCCGCTGCGTTTAAAGCAAAAACCGATGAACTGGTACGCGGCAAAAACAATGAACTGGACAAGGTGAAAGCGATCTTTTACTGGGTGCAGGATAACATCCGCTACATTGCTTTTGAAGATGGCTACGCCGGCTTTATACCCGAAACGGCGCAGGACGTATATCGCAATAAATTCGGTGATTGCAAGGGCATGGCCAACCTTACTACGCAGATGTTGAAACTGGCAGGACTGGATGCGCACATGACCTGGATCGGCACCAAACATTTGCCCTACAATTACAGCATTCCATCGCTGGGCGTAGACAACCACTGTATTTCCACCGTTTTCGTTGGCGGAAAAAATTACTTCCTCGACGCCACGGAAAAATATGCGCCGCTCGGTGAATACGCTTACCGTATCCAGGGCAAGGAAGCCATGGTCGGCAAAGGCGAACAACACCAGGTCATTAAAGTACCGGTAGCGGATAAGGCCAATAATAAAATTCTGACGCAGGCGAGTTTCGTGCTCAACGATAACATATTGAAAGGTCATTTGAAGGTTACGTTCACCGGCGAAGAACGCACGCATTTTCACCAGTATTACCAGGACCTGCCGACGGATCGCAAGAAAGAGATACTGCAACGCATCCTCGAATTTGGCAACAGCAACCTGAGCGCGGCGAATATCAAAACCTCCGATCTCAGCAACCGCGAAATACCCGTAGTGATCGAAGGCGACATCGACCTGAGCAACAACGTGATCCGCGATGAAAAAGAAGTGTACGCGGGCATCGACTTTTTCCCAAGGAAACTGAACGATTACCTTCCGGATAACAAAAGGGTGAGCCCGTACGAGTTCAACAGCATCTACACCGCCGAAGATGAAATTGAACTGAACATCCCGGGTTACAAAGTGAAAGACATCCCGGCTGCCATCAACCATCAATCGGCCGACTATGGCTTTGCAGGTTCCTACACGCAGGAAGGCAGTAAGATCATCCTGAAAAAATCGCTCAACATCAACAATGGTACGGTAAAAACGGCCGACTTTCCCAACTGGCGCTCGTTCCTGAAAAAACTGAAGGATTTCAATAACAACATCGTTACGGTTGAAAAAGATGCAACCGCTGCACTTCCCGCTGCGGCAGCTCCGGCAAAAACAACAATCACCACGCCCGTTAAAAAAGCACCTGTAAAAAGGCAACAGAAATAAGCATGAAAAAATTACACCTCGCGTTGCTCCTTGCTGCACTGTCATTCCACGCCGGCAGCTTTGCGCAGATCATAAAAGAAGAACTGGCAAACAGCCTGCAGTCAAACATTGCCGGTATATGGCGGGAATCGGACCCTGATTTTGCTGGTAATAAAATTCCGCAAAAATGGGAGGGCGCTTCCGGCGTGATCATCGCGCAAAAAACAAAATTCATTTTCGACAAAGCGTCTGCCGATAAACTGAACGTATATGAAACCGGCCACCGTAAAATTAAGTTGCTGGATAAAGACGCCGTTGACCGGTTCAGCGAATTTTATTTCCGCCGCGGCCATGCCAACGACGGCTTTGCGCTGCACATCATAAAGCCCGATGGCACGGTGGATACGATTTCGCTGTTGAACGCAGTGATGGTGGAAGACAATGACGATGTGCCTTCTTTGTTCAGGCCTTATTTTGAAAAACAGAGTTCCATCAAGAACAAGTCGAAGAGCGAGGACATTTATTTTAAGCTTGCGGCTTCCAACCTGGAGCCGGGCGACATCATTGATTATGCCTACACCGTATTCAACGACAACGATGTGGCCAGGATGAACTCGCTCGAATTTGATCCTGTGTATTACCTGTGCTTTCGCAATTACCCGGTAATGGTGCAGAAGTTTGAAATATCGACGGACGAAAAATCTTACGTGAACAGCAAGTCGATGAACGGCGCGCCGGATTTTAAAGAAAGTTCAGCCAATGGGTATAAGGTATTTACCTGGGAAGACCGCGACCGCGAGAAAGTGGAAGGTACGCGCTGGATCAACCAATACCGCGTGTTGCCGCTGGTGAAGTTCCAGATCATTTATTCGAGGAACAACGATGCGGAAGACTTATTTATCAGCAACCGGGGCGAATTGAAGCAATCCATCACGCCCGAAGAACTTGCCAAAAAAGTAAACCGCATTTACGAAAAGATGGACATGAATGCCGGCAGGAAAGTAACGCAGGACAACATCATTGCCGCTTATACCAGCACGCTGCTGAACAACACCGAATATTATTTAAAGAAAGGCGATGCGTATGACCTGGGCGACGAAGATTTTATCAAGCGGGTATATTACATTACCCGGCACACCAACGGCTTATACGGCAAGCAACTGGGCAGCCAGTATTTTGCGTACGTGATGCTGGAAAAGCTGAAGAAGAAGGGCATTCCCGCCGAACTGGTGGTCACCACCAGCAATGCCGTTACCGAACTGAAAGACGTGATCTTCGGCACCGAACTGGAATGGCTGGTGAAGGCCAAAAACAAATACATTTTTAATTTTTCGATCAACTCCAATCCTTTCGACCTGAAAGATGATTTTTTAGGCAACGCCGCTTACAGCATTGCGCTGGGAAAAAATCCTACCGCAACGCCCATTACGTTGCCCCTCACCGGCGCCGAAGAGAACGGCAGCATTACCACCATAGAAGCATCGGCAGTGGACACCAGCCGCGAGAACATGAAAGTGGTGGCCGTTACCACTTACAAAGGCATTTCAAAGGAAGACAATGGCGGTCCGGCCTTACAATACACCAACGTGTACGACGTGGATTACCTCAGCTATTACGGCGACAATGAAATAGACCTGCTGCCGCCGAAAAAGCAGGAAGAAATCATGCGTTATATCCAGGCAAAGAAAGACGAGTTTAAAAAAAGGAAGCCCGTTTATATGAAACAGCGCCTGCAGAACGATTATGAGAACGTGGTGAGTTATGATAATTTCAACCTCATCACCGACGGCCGAACTTTTAATAAACAGGAATTAAAGTACAGCGAAACGTTTGTGTTGGGCGACCTGGTAAGGAGTGCGGGTAAAAATTACCTGGTGAGCATACCGGCGCTGATGGGCGGGCAGGTACAATTGAAAGACAAGGACCGCGAACGCAAATTTGATGTGAACGTTGGCTACCCGCGCATCCTGGTGTGGAACATCACGTATACCATTCCTGCGGGCTACACGGTAAAAGGCGTAGCCGATCTTAACCAGCAGGTAGACAACGAGGCCGGCGCTTTCATCACCAAAGCTATGGTGGAGGGCAATACGCTGAAACTAAGCATCAAAAAAGTATATAAGCAAATCAAAACCGAAAAGCAGCAGTACAGTAAGATGCTTGAATTTATTGATGCGGCGTATAATTTTAGCCAGCGGCGGATATTGTTGAAGAAGATTTGATTTTTTTATTGCACGGATTAGGCGGATTACACAGATTGAACAAAATGTTACTAGCCTCCCTCTGCCAAAAAGAGGGATTGAGGGTGAGGTCAACGAAATGTTGCCAACTCCCCCTCTCTTTCAGGAGAGGGGGTTGGGGGGTGAGGCTAATCATTCCAAATCACAGTTCAGACTTTGAACGAAATGCTGCTAACTCCCCTCTCCTCCAGGAGAGGGGTTGGGGGTGAGGCTAAAGTTCAGGCCCTTTATCAAATTCCAGAATCACCGAGTTAATACAATACCGCAACCCGGTTGGCGGCGGCCCATCTTCAAATACATGCCCAAGGTGGGCCTTGCATTTACCGCACATCACCTCTGTGCGCTTCATGCCGTAGGTATTGTCGGGCGCATAAATAATACTACCCTTGCTGATGGGTTCAAAAAAGCTGGGCCATCCGCAACTACTGTCGAATTTTCCATTGCTGTTGAATAAGGGATTGCCGCAGGCGGCGCAATGGTAAGTACCAATCTCATCGTGCTTATAATATTTACCGGTGAAAGCCCTTTCAGTCCCTTTTTCGCGCGCGATGTGGTAAACATCTTCGGGCAACACTTTTTTCCAGTCTTCATTGCCTACTTCCAGCTTCTCATCGCTGGCAGGCGTGTAATAAGGGTTGTTCTTTTTATGATCCTCCATATATTTTAATTTAAAGTTATTTGAATTTTTTTTATCCTTTCGCTTAGAAAGATCGGTTTTATTCCTTTATTCTTTAACAAAAAACCGGGCGATAAAGTTTATCACCGTTTAAAATGGTGGGTTTAATCTTTTTCAATAGAATCTTACAAATGTTAAAGGAAAATTAAAGTTCGTACATTATATTTGCTTACCTCACCAGGACTTTACGAAAATATGTTCAATCTCATTTTATTTGGCCCCCCGGGAAGCGGAAAAGGTACACAGAGTGAAAAGCTGATCGCTAAATATGGCCTTAAGCACCTGAGTACCGGCGACCTGCTGCGTTATGAGATAGCAAGAAAAACACCACTCGGCCAGGAAGCACAGAACTTTATGGACAAGGGTCAACTGGTGCCGGATGAAGTGGTGATCGGCATGATCAGTTCTGCATTGGAAGCGAACCCCGGCGCAAAAGGATTCCTGTTCGACGGTTTCCCCCGTACTTCCGCACAGGCCGAAGCGTTGGACCGGTTGCTGGAATTGAAGGAAGCGCCCATATCGGTGATGATCGCCATGGAAGTATCTGAAGAAGAACTGGTAAAACGTTTGTTGAAAAGAGGAGAAACCAGCGGCCGCAGTGATGACAACAATGAAGCCGTGATCAGGGCCAGGATCGTGGAATACCACAATAAAACCGCCGTGGTAGCCGACTATTACCGCAACTTTGAAAAAGTAGTCATGGTGAAAGGCGAAGGCACGATCGACGAGATCTTTGACCGGCTTTGCGAAGTGATCGATGAAAGGAATGAAGATTAAATAATTAAAAGAAAATATACAGGGGAGCCACATAGCTCCTTTTTTATTTGCGCTATGTTTGCCAGGATTATTTTTAACGCGCATTACAAATCACTCCGGTATGGATCATCAAAAATCAAATTTCATCCGCGAAGACCAGTTTGCTTTGTTAAACAAATTAGGCCCTGCGACCCTGCCTTCCTGGGGAAAGATGAACGCCCAGCAAATGGTAGAACATGTAAGCGCGTTCTTTAAAGTATCTACCGAAAAAATAAAATTCCCGCTTGTTACGCCGGAAGAGCACCTGCCTAAATACAAAGAATTTCTTTTAAGCGATAAACCTTTCCGGGAAAATACCAGGGCGCCGTCCGATGTGCTCCCCGACGACCCGCTGCCGCTGCATTACCCGGACTTACCGACCGCGGTTGAAAAATTGAAAAAGGAAGTGGACCATTTTTTTACCCTGTTCGAAGGCAATGGATCGCTTATGACTTTGCATCCCGTATTCGGCAGCCTCAATTTTGAAGAATGGGTGCTGTTGCATTACAAACACGTACAGCATCATTTGAGGCAGTTTGGAATGATATAAGCACAGGTTTAACAGGGCAACTGCAATTACGCCGCTTCACATCTCCTGCGTTACGATTAACTTTGCAGCTTAATATTGCCTGATATGAAATTAGAGAACTACGTTACCGGCCGCTGGATCACCGGCGACGGCGACGGCCAGCAATTGTACAACGCGGTAACCGGCGAAGCCATTGCAGCCGCCACCACGCAGGGACTGGACTTTGAAAGCATACTTGAATATGGCAGAAAAACGGGCAACCCCGCGCTCCGCAAAATGACCTTTCACCAGCGCGGCAATATGCTGAAAGCACTGGCCATACATTTGCGCACCAAACTCGATACTTTTTACGCGATCAGTTATAAGACCGGCGCCACCAAAGCCGATAGCTGGGTGGACATTGAAGGCGGCATCGGCAACCTCTTTGCCAACGCTTCGCTGCGCCGGAAATTTCCCGACGAAACCTTTTGCATCGATGGCGAGAGTCACAACTTTGGCAAGAACAACACCTTCATGGGTACGCACATCCTTGTTCCAAAAGAAGGCGTGGCCGTACACATCAATGCATTCAACTTCCCGGTGTGGGGTATGCTGGAAAAAATTGCGGTGAACCTGCTGGCCGGGATGCCCGCCATCGTAAAGCCCGCCACCGTTACTTCTTATCTTACCGAAGCCGTGGTAAAAGAGATCATCGCTTCCAACATATTACCTGAAGGCGCACTGCAACTCATTTGCGGCAGCACCGGCGACCTGCTCGATCACCTGGACTCGCAGGACGTGATCAGTTTTACAGGATCGGCATCGACAGGATTGATGTTGAAATCGAACAAAAACCTGCTGGCGAACAACGTGCCGTTCACGATGGAAGCCGATAGCCTCAACTGCATCGTGCTGGGCAATGACGTAGAACCCGGCATGGCCGAATGGGACGTATTTGTAAAAGAAGTACGCCGCGAAATGACATTGAAGGCCGGCCAGCGCTGTACTGGCATCCGCCGCATTTTTGTACAGGAAAGCAGGATGGAAGCCACCTGGCAAGCCATCGCTAACGCACTCGCACAAACGCCGATCGGCAACCCGCTGAATGAAAAGGTACGCATGGGCAGCCTCGCCGGCGAAACGCAGCGCCGCGAAGTAAAGGAACAGGTACAGAAATTATTAGCGACCTCTCAAATTGTCTATGGCAGCCTCGACAGCGTGGAACTCATAGACGCCGATAACAACAAGGGTGCTTTCATGAGCCCGGTATTGTTGAAGAACGATGCGCCTTTTGCTTCCGCCGATGTGCACAGCATCGAAGCGTTTGGACCGGTAAGCACCATCATGCCTTATAAAAATACGGATGACGCAATATTATTAAGCAAGATGGGTAAGGGTTCATTGGTGAGTACAATCGTTACCGCCGATGACCGCATTGCCAAAGAATATGTATTGGGCGCCGCTACGCACCACGGCCGCATATTGGTACTGAACAAAGATTGTGCGAAAGAAAATACTGGTCACGGTTCGCCGCTGCCCTTGCTGGTGCATGGTGGCCCGGGCAGGGCCGGTGGCGGCGAAGAAATGGGCGGACTCCGCGGCGTAAAACATTATTTGCAAAGAACCGCGTTGCAGGGCTCGCCCACCAGCATCACCAACATCACCAATGTGTACCAGCCCCACGCCAAAGGCATCGACCCGGGTAAACACCCGTTCAAAAAATATTTTGAAGAACTGAATATCGGCGATCAGATACTGACAGAAAAAAGATTGATCACCAGCGAAGACATCGACCGTTTTGCCGACCTCAGCGGCGATCATTTTTATGCGCACATCAAAACAACCGACTTCACCGGAACAATGTTCGAGCAACAGGTGGCGCACGGTTATTTCATCATGAGCATTGCGGCCGGTTTGTTTGTAGACAGCTATGAAAAGAACCCGGTACTGTTGAATTACGGCATCGATGAACTGCGGTTTACAAAGCCTGTTTACCCCGGCGCAGAAATACAGGTACGGTTTACCTGCAAGGAAAAATTACCGAATGATAAACGCATCGTTGAAAAGCCGGAAGACATGAAGCGCGGCGACGACATTGATAAAGGCATCGTAAAATGGCTGGTAGAAATGCTGGACGGCACCGATGAGCCCGTGGTTGGCGTTGCCACGATATTGACAATGGTAGAAAAAAAGGACCAGCACTAAAACGACCGGATAATAAACAGGAATGCCGGCCTGCTCAATGGATTTTTATTTTGAAGCCGCTTATATTATCTTATGCGCTCAATAACCCGGTGTATTGAGAACCTGCCTTTTCATACTTTTATTTTGTTGCCCTGTTGCCGTGGTTGCGCAGCCCAGGGCCGTACAAATATTTACCGTAACGGAATTTGTAAGCATGTTCGTAAGCCCGGGCGAACTGGGGATCGACCAAAACGGCATCCTGTGGTTTGGCAGCGACAACAAACTTATTTCTTTCGATGGCTTTCATTATAACTCTTATGCGCTGCCGCAAAACATAAGGCCTTATACCGATCATTCGCAACTCGAATTCAACCACCAGGACCGGCAGGGCAAATACTGGTCCTTTATCAACAACAACGGGTTGTACCGGTTTGAGCCGGGAGGAAGACTTTTTAAAGCCATTCCTTTTTCACCCGGAGTCTTGCAACACATCGACCCCGAGAAACTGACCGCCAAATTTTTACTGGAAGACAGTAAAGGAAACCTGTGGATCTCGCTTAACGGCTATGGCCTGCTTTGCGTGGCTGCGCAAACGGGGAAGCAGCAATTTTACCCCATCAACGATAGCCTGCAAAAGAGTAATTATGTATCGGCTACCTGGCTCAACAAAGGCATTGAAACAGCTTCCGGCGAATTGTATTTTGGCAGCAACGACGGCATGGTAAAATTCAACGGCGCGGTGCTGGAAATTTATAAAGACACCAGTAAAAAAAAGATAACCGGCGGCCATTGCATCATCACGGGTATGGCCCCGGGCGTTGATCCTGCTGTGCTCGTACTTTCTTCCTGGGCGGGCGCCATCAGGACGTTCAACATCAAAACAAAATCGTTTAAAACATTTTTAGCGCAGCCGGACAATGGCACCGGCGAGGTCAACATCATCAACGACGTACTGCGGCTTACCGACAGCACGTATTTCTTCATTAAGCGGGACAGCCTGGCGCGGTCCGGTTTTGGCATTTTCAATATTAATACGAAGCAATACCGTTACCTGCAAAAGCTGGAACCGGTGTATGTTTCCCGCGAATATTTCAGCATTGTGCAAAGTGGCGATTTTGCGTGGGTGGCCAACATCAACCAGTTGTACCGGTTTTACATACCTGCTTTAAAAAATAATGAACCTTTAAATTTAAAAACCCATGTACCGCCCGGCAGCCGCCTCCCGGTGAAGCTGTACCTGGGCAGGCTATGGATAAATGAAAAAGAGCGAAGGCTGTCTCCTGCCGGCCTTGATCTTGCCAACCAGGAAAATAATTTACGCGCTCGCTTCGCGGTTACCGGTGCTACACAATTCGACAGCATTTTATTTGCCTACCGGCTTAAGGGATACGAACAACAATGGCATAACACTTATACGCCGCAACTGCAATACAATAGCCTGCCGCCCGGCGATTACAGGCTGGAAATAAAAGTAGAAAGATCGTTTTCCAATGTATCCGTAAATACAGTAAGCATACCCATCTGCATTGCGGCCAGGTGGTGGCAAACGGCCTGGTTCAAACTGCTGTTGCTGCTGGCTTTTGCAGCAAGTGCCTTGTTTATTTACCGGCAAAGGTCCAGGTCTATACGCGACAAGGCAGCAATAAAAAGCAGCTACGAAAAAAAGATCAGCGAGGTAGAAATGAAAGCGCTGCGTGCCCAAATGAACCCGCATTTTATTTTTAACTGTCTCAACTCCATCAACCGATACATCGTTAAAAGCGACCACATCACCGCTTCCAATTACCTCACCCGCTTTTCAAAACTCATCCGGCGCATACTCGATAATTCAGCCTCGGGCATCATTACGCTCGATACAGAAATGGAAACCCTGGACCTGTATGTACAAATGGAAGCCATGCGTTTTCACAACCGCTTTAGCTATAATATTGTTGCAGGCGAAACGATTGACCGGCATACAACGCTAATCCCTTCCATGCTGCTACAGCCTTATGTTGAAAATGCCATCTGGCACGGCCTGCTGCATAAGATTTCCGGCGATTGCAGGCTGGATATACAGTTTCAAAAAACAAACGAAAACCTGATGTGCGTGACTATTGAAGACAACGGCGTTGGAAGGAAAGCCGCCATCCTCGCCAGGAACAGCGACACGTTTAAAAGCCGGCCGCAGGGAATGGCCATTACCGGGGAGCGCCTGGAACTTATAAAAAGCCTGTACGGCATTACCGCTACCTGCACGATCACCGATCTTTACGGGGAAGACGGGAGCGCCGCCGGTACAAGGGTGGTTATTTGTTTGCCTTTATTGTACAACCATACACCGAACAAATGATAAAAGCAATACTGATCGACGACGAACCCGATGCACTGGAAATGCTGGAATGGCAATTGAAACAATATTGCCCGCAGGTGCAGGTAACCGCCTTGTGCAACTCGGCAGATACTGCTATTGCCGCCATACAGCAACACAACCCGCAACTTATTTTTTTAGACATAGAAATGCCGCACAAAAGCGGTTTTGAAGTGTTGCGCAGTTTTCCCGACCCGGCCTTCGACATTATTTTTGTAACTGCTTACAACCAGTTTGCCATACCCGCCTTCAGGGCCGCGGCGCTGGATTATTTGTTGAAACCCGTGGATGCAGAAGACCTTGCCCGCGCCCTGGAGCGTTTCGAAAAAAAGCAGGCGCACAGCAATTTGAAACAGCAGTTGCAATTGCTTTTGCAGGAATATAAGCCTGCGCCGAAAACGGTGGCCCGCGTTAGCTTACCTACGGCCGAAGGATTTGTTTTTGCCGCGCCCGAAGAGATCATAAGGGCCGAAGCATCGGGTAATTATGCTACCATTTATTTTGCAGGGCAGAAAAAATTATTGCTAGCAAAAACATTAAAAGATGTGGAGGCATTGTTGCACGGGCACGGCTTTACCCGCATCCACCAGTCGCACCTCGTTAATGTACAGCAGATCGTAAAATACAGCAAGAGCGACGGGGGCATCGTATTCCTGTCAGATGGCAGCCGGCTCCCTGTCAGCCGCCAGCGAAAAGATGAACTCCTGCGGCTGTTCAATACTCAATAAGAACAGCCGGATACTCAATCATTCTTTTATGCAATGCTTTTAGCGGTTAGGTTTACGAATAAAAAAATCTTATGAGCAAGTTACTTTGCATGCTGATCCTTTTCGTTACCGTATCTGCTAAAGGGCAGGGTGTGTTAAGCATCCTTACTTTAGCGCAGGTACAGGATAAATTTGCCTTGCAATACCCGCAGCGCCTCAACAACAGCTTTGGCAACAAAGCGCTGGATGTGGAAGACGGCATTTTTTCCGGCAACCGCGGCATCCGCCTGCAGTTGTATACCGGGCATGGACCGATATGGGGTGGCAGCGATGGGCTTAACCAACTCTGGTACATCATTCCGTCGGGTATGGTGAGTGGCAAACAAACGTTCAGGATCATGAATGCGGGCTACATGAATTTTATAACGGCGGCAGGCAGCGATGGTTTTGCCGCCATGGCCACCGGCAGCGAAACCAACGAGCAAAAATGGTTCTTTGCCCAGGATGATTTCAACAGGAATACCAACAATTTTTATCTTTTATCTGCCGGCTTGTTGTTCCAGTCGCCGCTGGCCAATTACCACGCCTCCACGGCAGACAATGCCCGCGTTGGGTTAAGGCAGTTTACCAGCGATAAAACCCTGTTCAATTTTGGTTTTACAGAAGATGGGGTTTCGTCATCGGCGCCTTTTACCAATGTGGAGAACGGCAGCCTTTTTACCCTGTGGCCCAAACACGCCGCCTCCAAAAACCTGGATGTGCGCGCCGGCGGCCATTCGGATGGTACCGCTATACAGCTATTCGATGCCATCCCCAATAACGGCAATCAAATATTCAAACTGGAAAGACATACGGTATTTGGTTTCAACCAGGGGTACAGCATCAGTGCTTCGTGGAGCAGCGGTGTTTTCAGGGCTACCATTCAACCCGCGGCCAACGGTACGGCATTGGGCACGCCCATCGTGTTGCAAAATACCGTCATCACGCCCAGTCCCAGCCAGCAATGGCTTATACTGCCCATACTCCGCGAGAACGGTTATTATGCCGTTTTTAATTACAACAACGGCGGGCGATGCCTCGATGTAACCGGCATGGGCACCACCAATACAACCACCGTTCAACTATGGAACTTCCAAAACAACAACAATCAAAAATGGCTGATCAAAAGGTTTCCATAATAACACGTTGCTACGCTGTAGAAAAATGCATTGTTTTATCCTGCCAGGAGTACGGTACCCCGGTGGGATTTTGAAGATTACAGTTAAAAGAAATATTTTCACTCTTCATTAAAAGGAAAATTCTCACACCCATTTATTCCTTTAGAACACCGTGTTTATAGGGGCGTAGCCGCGTTCCACCTGGCTCCGTATATAAATTTTCATATACCATCCGGGCATTTTAAAATCCTGCTAATTTTTTAATCCTGATCCTGATCTTGTATTTTTACAAAAAAGATTCAATGGAAGAATATGTAAAAAGCCACATTGAACATGGCATCAATACGATAGAATTTTTTCACCCGCAAAGCAATTCCCTTCCTGCAAAAATACTGGAAGCCCTGGCCCACGAAATCCATTTTGCAGGCACGCATGCCGAAACAAAAGTGATCGTGCTGAAAAGCGCCGGCGATAAAAGTTTTTGTGCCGGTGCGAGTTTCGACGAATTAACATCTATAAAAACCGGAGAAGAAGGGCTTGTCTTTTTCAGCGGCTTTGCCAATGTGATCAATGCCATGCGCAAATGCCCGAAACTGATCATCGGCCGCATACAAGGCAAATGCGTGGGCGGCGGAGTAGGATTGGCTTCGGCAGTGGATTACGCGATCGCAACAGACAAAGCCGACGTCAAACTAAGTGAACTGGCAGTTGGCATCGGGCCCTTTGTTGTTGGTCCCGCTGTAGAAAGAAAGATCGGCACAGCGGCGTTCAGCGCCCTTTCCATCGATGCCGGCATGTGGCGCAGCAGCGACTGGGCGAGGCGCAAAGGCCTGTTCGCAGAAATGCACGAAACGGTGGAAGGCATGGATGAATCGATCAGCCGGCTGGCGAATACGCTGGCCCATTCCAATCCCGAAGCGATGGCCGAATTAAAAAAGATCTTTTGGAAGGGGACCGAGCATTGGGATGAACTACTGAAAGAACGCGCTGCCATCAGCGGCCGGTTGGTGCTGAGCGACTTCACCCGCAATGCAATAGCGAAATTCAAAGCGAAATAAATATTGATCCCGGCCTGCGCCGGGATTTCTTTTACAGGTCGTCGTACGTATATAAAGGGTCGATGGCATCGTTCACCTTCATTTCATACACGGGGTTGATGATGCCGTCCTTTAATCCATACACCCAGCCGTGCAGTTCGGGCCGTTGCTCGTGCTTCCAGGCTTTTTGTATGATGGAAGTTTTAGCCAGCCGCTGCACCTGCTCTACCACGTTCAGTTCTGTGAGCCTGTCGGCGCGCAGGTCTTCGTCGGTGATGGCATCCAGTTCCCTGCGGTTATTGCGATATACATCTTTGATATTCCTCAGCCACATATTGAGCACCTGCTTGTAATCGTGGTTGCCCATGGCCGCCCTGATGCCGCCGCAACCGTAGTGGCCGCACACGATCACGTGTTTTACTTTTAAATGAACAACGGCATATTCCAATACGCTCAGCAGGTTCACATCCGTATGCACCACCATATTGGCAATGTTGCGGTGAACGAAGATCTCGCCGGGATCGGTGCCCGTGATCTCGTTGGCCGGCACCCGGCTATCGCTACAGCCGATCCATAAAAATTCCGGCGTTTGGATGTGCAGCAGGCGATTGAAAAAATCAGGATCGCCTTCCACTTTCCTGGCAGCCCAGGCCTTGTTTTCCTGCAATAGTAATTCGTATGGTTTCATAAATGACCGGTTGTTTTCCAAAAATAACTTTTATCCGGGATAGAAAATACGCCCCCTTCAGCCCGCGATCATTGTTTAAACATAGAATTTTAACAGTTTGGCCTGCCTGTTGCCTTTCATTAAGCCGTCCTTACGTTGGAAACAGTGAACCCATAGCCACGTGGTTTTGTTAAAGAAAAAGCCTTATTCCTGTAAATTTTCCATTGAATGGATATTATCATTGGATAAATTTTTCAATAGTTGGACATGGGGTTTGGTTTCAAAGTGGTAATGTATTAATTTGCGGCTCATTGATGAAAAAAAATAAAAAGATATTTACCGTTTTGCAGCAGGCTTCGGCAGTATTCATGATACTGGCGCTGATGTGGCTTACCGTAAGTATTTCTTTTGTTTACAATGCCCAGCTTAAGATCTCCCAACTTGAAAAAGTGGAGAAAGCCGTAACCGATTCCGAAGAAGAAGCGCCCAATCCATTCGGTAGTACCGAGGAAAAAGCCCCCACCAACACATCGCTCTCTGAAGAATATATTCACCATAGCTACATCAGCGATTATTTCTTTTACATAGATTCGGAATTCCACAAACCCGAAAATGCAGGCACTTATACTGCTTTCCATGGTGAACTGCTCGTTCCCCCGCCAAACCAGGCATAATTACACCACTCCCATTTTGCAAAGGCTGTTTACGGCCTGAATTATTTATTATTAAATAACCTGTAGTTGTTGTAAAACAACTCAATAAACTATTTATGTGATGAGAAAGCATTCTAAAGAGTACTTAGAAAATTTAAGTCCGAACCAGGGTTACGAACTGCTGGTAGAAGGAAACGAACGGTTCATCAACAACCTGAACCACGACCAGGACCACCTGGAACTGGTGAACCAAACCCGTGAAGGGCAATATCCTTTCGCCGTGATCCTGAGCTGCATGGACTCGCGCACTTCTGTTGAGCTGATATTCGACCAGGGCCTGGGCGACCTGTTCAGCATCCGCATTGCGGGCAACATCGTTAACAACGACATCATTGCCAGCATTGAATACGCGGTAAAATACATCGGTTCTAAAGTGTTGATGGTATTAGGACATACCGGCTGCGGCGCCATCAAAAGTGCCAAAGCGGGGGTAACCGATGGCCACATCACCAACCTGCTGCATAAGATACAACCCTCTATCAGTAAGGCAATGTTGAACAATGAAGAATACCTCTTCGGTGATAAAGTGGCTTACACCAACGTGGAAAACAGCCTCGAAGAGATACTGACCCACAGCAGGATCGTAAAGGAACTGTTCGAAAAAGGCGAGATCGGCATCGTGGGCGGCGTGTACAACGTTGACAACGGCAAGGTCGATTTCTTTAAAAACCTTACGCAAAAGAAAACAAAAAGCGAACTGGTCGCACACGCATAACCATAAATCCAACCTGAACTACTTCGGTAATAAAGAATAAAAAACATGAAATTCAATACTAAAAATTTAAAAACGGACATTCCATCCGGCCTGGTGGTTTTCCTGGTAGCGCTCCCGCTGTGCCTGGGTATTTCACTGGCATCGGGGGCGCCCTTTTTCAGCGGCCTGATCTCCGGCATCATCGGCGGTATCGTTATTGGCTCCCTGAGCGGGTCGAAACTAAGTGTGAGCGGGCCGGCCGCCGGTTTGGCTGCGTTGGTATTGGCGGCCATACACAACATCGGCGCCTTCGATCTTTTCCTTTGCGCCGTGCTCATTGCAGGTATTTTGCAAATACTGATGAGTGTTGCCAAACTGGGCGGCATTGCCAACTATTTTCCTTCCAGTGTTATCAAGGGCATGCTCACAAGTATCGGTATCCTCATCATCGCCAAACAAATACCGCACGCAGTAGGTTACGATAAAAATGAAAAAGGCGTGCTTACAGAAATATTTTCCATCGGCGATGAAGACTGGCACCAACTGCTACAACCGCTGCAGCACATCGACCTGGGCGTATTGATCATTTGTATCGTGTCGATCTTGATCATGCTGGTATGGGAAAAACCTTTTATCAAAAAAAGGATCAAATTCATACCCGGAGCATTGGTAGCGGTGATCGTATCGATCATCATCAACGAAATATTTAAAGCAACCAGCAGCCCGCTGACCGTAGGTACGGATCACCTTGTACAAATAAAAGTGGCGGCCAGCGCGAACGAATTCTTCAGCTTTTTTACGTTGCCTGATTTCAATGGTTTCCTGAATAGTAAGGTGATCGTTACCGGCATCATGATCGCCATCATCGCCAGCCTGGAAACTTTGTTGAGCATCGAGGCTGTTGACAACATCGACCCTGAAAGGAATGTAACCAATACCAACCGCGAATTATTTGCGCAGGGTGTTGGCAATACGGTTTCGGGATTGATCGGCGGCCTGCCCATTACCAGCGTGATCGTACGCAGCAGTGCCAACGTGCATGCAGGTGCAAAGTCAAAGTTGTCGACTATTTTTCATGGCGCGCTTTTGCTGCTGTCGGTGATTCTTATCCCGAGGTTGCTGAATTATATACCGCTTTCGGCACTGGCGGCTATCCTGTTGCTTACGGGTTACAAACTTTGCAAATTGTCGATTTTTTCGCAGATGCTTAAGAATGGCAAATACCAGTACATTCCTTTTTTTGTAACGGTAGCCGTTATCATTTCCATCGACCTGTTGGGTTTATACAAACCGCTTAAAGGCGAAGGGTTGCTGGTTGGGGTGATCGCGGGTTTGATAGCAGCCTTTGGCGCCATCCTGCACGGCAACCTGAAGAACTCTTACTTCTTCCACAAGGATAAACACAAGGACGGCGACATCATCAAAATACAACTGTCCGAAGAGGTTTCTTTCTTGAATAAGGCGGCCATCCGGCAGACGCTGGATAATATCCCGGGTAATGCTACCGTGGTGATCGATGCATCCAATACCGATTACATCGACTTTGATGTGCTGGAGCTGATCAAGGAATTCAGGGACATCAAGGCGCCGTTGAAAAACATCAACTGCAGGCTTGAAGGCTTCCGCGAAAAATACCAGGTGGAAAATGAAATGCATGTGCAGTCGGTCCATTAAGAACAACAAACACAAACAACATATTATCCTTCGGCAGGGAATAGAAGAGAGTAGTTTTGGGTGGCGGTTATAAAGGCCCCGGTTTCTACCGGGGCTACCATTTTTTATATGTTCAGTCCGCCGCAGGCACTGATCACCTGGCCGGTAACATAACTACTGAGGTTACTTGCTAAAAAGAGGCTCACGTTGGCAATGTCTTCCGTGGTGGCAAAACGGTTGAGCGGGATATCTGCCTTGTATTTTTCGGCGCCCTCGCCTTCTTTTAAATAACTGGTCATATCGGTTTCTACAAATCCCGGCGCAATGGCATTGCAGCGGATGTTGCGGCTGCCCAGTTCTTTGGCGATGCTTTTGGTAAAACCGATGATGCCCGCCTTGCTGGCCGCGTAGCTGCTTTGCCCCGCGTTGCCCATTTCCCCGATCACGCTGCTCATATTGATGATGCTGCCGCTTTTGGCTTTCAGCATGGGCCGCATCACGTGCTTGGTCATGTTAAAAACACTTTTCAGGTTGATCTGCATTACTTCGTCCCACTGTTCGGGTGTCATACGCAGCAGCAGGTTGTCTTTGGAAATGCCGGCGTTGTTCACGCAGATATCGATGGCGCCGAATTGGGCCAGCGCTTCATTTACAAATGTTTCGCAGGATGCAAAATCACCCGCATTGCTCTGCCAGGCTTTGGCGGTAACGCCCATGGCGGTTAACTTTTCTTCAAGGGCTTTTGCTTTATCGGCGCTGCTGTCGCTGATGTACGTAAAAGCAATGTTGGCGCCCTGTTCTGCAAATTTTATGGCAATGCCTTCGCCGATGCCCCTTGCGGCGCCGGTGATGATGGCTGTTTTTCCTTCGAGTAATTTCGTCATAAAAAAGGTTGTTTGTAAAGTTAAGGCTAATAGCGAATGTTCAAAATCGTAGCGTTATAAAATCATATTTGATTGATGGTAATGTAAAATAAAATGAACTTGTACACGAACTGTATAAAGGTGCCGAGTAAAATAATGGCCAGCAACGCATACAATATACTGTAGCCCCAGTTGAATTTAAAGAACCGCCTTGCCGCAAGTGTAATGAACAACAACAGCACCGATAGGATACAGATGCCAAGCACCAACTCCGATTTTTCGGTGACAGCCGGGATCAGGTTAAGCGAGCGCGGGATAAAGATCAGCAAAGGTAAAATAAGAAAACCCCAGAGGATAAGGAAACAAAGCAGTTCGATGGCGAACACGAAATGATCGAAAAAAAGTTTGCGCTTCCGGAAACCGAGTCCCCATGAAATAAGCGCCATTGCCGGTACCAGCAGGAACAACAAAAACTTGGAGGTCTTCTCCGACTTATAAGTATAGAGCCTTACCAGCTCTTCTTCGGAAAGCTGTTTTTCCGCCATCAGCTGTGTTACTTTTTTATACGCGTAAGGACCATACAGGTCGTGTTGCACATGAAACTGCAACCGCATGTTCAGCCCCTGGAAAACCGGGAAGATGAGGTACAGCACCACCAGCAGCAGGAAAAAAGAAAGCGGCTTGAAATACTTTTTACGGATGCCGTTGGAAAAATCGAGAGACAGTTGCCCGGGCCGCAGGAAGATGGCTTTAAGGCTGGTAAAAAATTTACCTTCAAAATGCGTAAGGAAATGAAAACCTTCTTCTACGAAATGCAGCACGTTCTTATCCTTTTCCGTATAAACTTTTTCACCGCACTGGTTACAAAAGTTACCGGAAAACTGGTGGCCGCAGTTTTTACAAATATGGGTTGCTGTCATTCCTGTTTTAAAATATAATTCCGGTATTATTGTTTTGCTGTTTCCTTATCCAATACCAGCCTCGTTCAGCGCCAGTATCTCTTCCAGCATGGTGCGCTCGTTGCTAAGGCGCGGTACCTTGTGCTGTCCGCCCAGCTTTTCTTTTCCTCTTAACCAGGCAGCAAACGAGCCTTTGGGCAACACCCTTACAATGGGCGGCCTTAATGCAATGTCCTTGTGGCGTTTGGCTTCATAATCGCTGTTGCTGTTCTTTAAAGCCGTATCCAGTTCGGTTATAAAAACACCGATGTCGGCCGGTTCTTTTTCAAATTCTATCAGCCATTCATGCGCGCCGTTGCTGTGGTCGCTGAAATAAACCGGCGCCGCCGTATAATCGTTCACGATCGAATTTGTTTTTTCCGCCGCCACGCTTATGGCCCGGTCGCTGTTGTCAACGATCACTTCTTCGCCAAAAGCATTCATGTAATGTTTGAGCCGGCCGCTTACTTTTAATTTGTACGGGTTAAGCGAAGTGAACTTCACCGTATCGCCGATAAGGTAACGCCACAGGCCGCCGGTGGTACTGATCACGAGTGCATAGTTCTTACCGGCCACCAGGTCTTTCAACCCTACGGTTACCGGTTCGGCTTTGCCATATTCTTCCACGGGCATGAACTCGTAAAAAATACCGTGCTCGGTAAACAGCAGCATGCCGTCGTCGTCAGGACTTTGCTGCCCGGCAATGAAGCCTTCGCTGGCATTGTATATTTCGAGGTAGTTGATCTTTTCGCCGATGATGCGGTCGAACTGTTCTTTGTAAGGAACGAATGAAACGCCGCCATTGATGTACAGCTCCAGGTTGGGCCACACTTCCTTGATGTTTTTCTTTCCTTTTATTTCGAGTATGCGTTTGAGTAAGATGAGCGTCCAGGTAGGTACGCCGGCCAGCGAGGTTACATTTTCATCGGCCGTGATCTGCGCCAGCTTTTCGATCTTATCTTCCCATTCATCCAGCAGCGCCACGCTTAGTTCCGGTGTGCGTATCCATTGCCCCCAGAAGGGAGAGTTCTGCATCAGTACCGCGCTCAGGTCGCCATATTGAATGTCGTCGTTCAGTTTACTGATCTGGTGCGAACCGCCCACCACCAGGCCTTTCCCGGTGAGCAGGTCGCTTGAAGGAAAATTATTGTAATAGCTGGTCAGCAGGTCTTTACTCGCCTGGTAATGATTGTCCTGCAGGCTTTCTTCGCTGATGGGAATGAATTTGCTTTTGTCGGACGTGGTGCCCGATGATTTGGCAAACCAGTTGATCGGGGTGTTCCACAAAATATTCTCTTCGCCTTTCATCATTCTTTCGATGTAAGGCTTCAGGTCGTCGTACTCGTGTATGGGTACGTTCTTTTTAAATTCCTTTAAAGTAAAAAGGCGGGAGAAATTGTATTTTTTACCGAACTCGGTGTATTGGGCAGAAGTAACGAGGTGCTGCAATACTTCGCGCTGAACGAGTTCCGGCTGCTTGGTCCAGTTATCGATGCGCCAGAAGCGCATGCGTGCCAGCTTCGATATTGCAGGGGAAAGGAACTTCATTCACCGGCAAAATACACAATACCGCTGAAAGATAAAAAGCAATAAAGGCTTTTGTGTATAATGTCGTAAAATTAATGTGCAGCATCGTCTTCCACGTGGCCGGCAGAAACATTCTTGGCCTCTTCGTGCAGGTAATCTTTTCGTTTCAACTCGAAGTTGCGGCCGAGGTACAACCTCCTTACCTGTTCGTCGGTAGCCAGTTCTTCAGCCGTACCGTGCTTGAATATTTTTCCATCGATGAGCAAATAAGCCCGGTCGCAAATGGACAATGTTTCATTCACATTGTGGTCGGTAATGAGGATGCCGATGTTGCGGAACTTAAGTTTGGCCACGATGGATTGAATGTCTTCCACGGCAATGGGATCCACGCCGGCAAAGGGTTCATCCAGCAATACGAACTTCGGGTCCACGGCTAAAGCCCGCGCGATCTCGGTTCTGCGTCGTTCGCCACCGCTGAGGGTATCGCCGTTGTTCCTGCGTACGTGTTGCAGCCTGAATTCGTCCAGCAGTTCTTCCAGCTTGGCTTTTTGTTGCGCCTTCGTGAGTTTCATCATTTCCAGCACCGCGCTGATGTTGTCTTCCACGCTCAGCTTACGGAACACGCTGGCTTCCTGCGGCAAATAACCGATGCCCATTTTTGCGCGTTTGTACATGGGCAGCTTCGTGATGTTGATATCGTTGAGAAAAACCTCGCCTTTATCTGGTTTTACCAATCCAACCACCTGGTAAAAAGAAGTGGTTTTACCGGCGCCGTTCGGTCCCAGTAAGCCCACGATCTCTCCCTGTTTTACATTGAAGGAAACATTGTTCACCACGGTGCGGCTTCCGTATATCTTTACGAGGTCTTTGGTATGTATGGTTAAACTCACGGGTTGTGTTTGTACAAAAGTAAAGCAAACCCGCAAATACGGCTGAAGGGCTTCATAATTAACAGCAGTTTGTGCTTTAGCGCTACTTGATTAAGTTTGCATCCAATTTACGCAGCATGAAAGTAATAGACCATATTAAAGAGGCGAAAGATACGCTCATATCCTTCGAGATTTTGCCCCCGCTGAAGGGAAAAGGCATCCAGTCATTATACCAGCACCTCGACCCGCTGATGGAATTCAAACCTTCTTTCATCAACGTAACCTATCACCGCAGCGAACACGTTTTTAAAAAAAATGCCGACGGCAGCTTCCAGAAAGTAGTGGTGCGCAAAAGGCCGGGCACGGAAAGTATCTGCGCGGCCATCATGAACAAGTACAGCGTGGATACCGTTCCACACCTGATCTGCGGCGGCTTCAGCGTAGGCGAAACGGAAGACGCTCTGATCAACCTCAATTACCTGGGCATCGACAATGTACTGGTATTGCGCGGCGATGCGGCGAAGAATGAAACGGCTTTTTTACCCGAACCGGGCGGCCATAAATATGCGAGCGACCTGCTGAAACAGGTGATGGACCTGAACGCGGGTGTGTACCTGGAAGAAGACCTGAAAAATACCAGTCAAACGAAATTCTGCATTGGCGTGGCCGGTTACCCCGAGAAACATTTTGAAGCGCCGAACATGGATACCGACCTTCAATATTTAAAAAAGAAGATCGACATGGGCGCGGATTACATCATTACGCAGATGTTTTTCGATAATGAAAAATTTTATGCCTTTGTAAAGGCCTGCAGGGATATCGGTATTACCGTGCCTATCATACCGGGACTAAAACCGATCTACAACCTGAAGCAGTTGAACATGCTGCCCAAGGTATTTCACATCGACCTGCCGCAGGCGCTGAGTTCCGAGATCATGAAATGTAAAAAAGACGAGGATGTGGAAAAAGTGGGCACCGAATGGCTGCTGCAACAATCAAAGGAATTAAAAGATTACGGTGTACCGGTACTGCATTATTATACGCTGGGTAAGCCGCACATTATTGCCGATGTAGTAAGAGAGATCAGTTAAAATAAAAAAGCCCCACATTGAACGGGGCTTTTTTATTATCCATCAATCTTTTTCTTACCTGCCTAAAGGAATACCTACGGAGAAACTCAGCGTGCGGTATTTATTCTTTTCGTTCTCAGAATTGTCCTCTTGTTTGGAATTGATCTTCACCAGCCCCAGGCCATAATTTACTTTAAAGATAACCGGGCCGATGTCGATACCACCACCGAAGTTGGCGCCCGCGTCAAAGCGTTTCAGCCTGTCGTAAGCCGCATCCTCCTGTTGTGAAGTGGTTGGATCGTCATCATTGAATTTGATGTCGCTTGAAGAGTTGGTAGTGGTGCCGAAAATTTTAGTTTCGGTTTTTGATTTACCGCCAACACCGATCGCCACATAAGGACCTGCATGGAAGAACACGTTGGATTTACCTGTTTGTGATAAGGGCAATTTAACCACTGCGTTCAAAGGCAATTCAATGTAGTAAGGAGTAAACTTTGTTTTTACGTAGTTGTCGTTCGTGTTGTTCGTAAAATACGTTTCCGATTTTGATCCACGGCCCGTGAACAGCAAACCGGTTTCCAGGTCAAACATTTTCGACAAACCAAACCTTACCATAGCACCGGCATTAAAGGTTGGGTTCATGTTGTTGTCTTCCGTTTGTCCATCTTCGCTCTTCGAGATGTTGGCGAGGTTCAAACCACCCTGTACGTAAACGAACTGGGCGTTGGCTGTTGTGATCCCGGCGGTAGCGACCACCAGCAAAATAAGTAGTTTTTTCATGTTGTTTTTTTTTGTTTAATTACTCCTCTATTTCATATTAACCAAGAGGTTTTTGGTTCTGACACCCCCATAAACAAAAAGCCTGCCAACACAAATTTGTGGGCAGGCTTTTCTACAGTTGAATATATTATCGCAACAGCGAATTGAATACGGCTTCGTTAATTTTCACCGGGTATTTCTTTTTCAGCGTTTCCACCCATTTATCTTCCAGCACGGTTTGATAATCATTGATCACCAGGCCGCGCGCTTCCTCAAAACTGCGTTGCATACCCGCATCGTATAATCTGATGACCTTAACAAAGCTGGCGGCGCCATCTACCACGTTTACTTCAGGTTCGGAAATAAGCCCCGCAACGATCTTTGCAGGATTGCTCACCGGCACCTGCGCCAGCTCGTACCTGCCCGAATCGGCCTGTAAGGTAGCCGCTGCATTTTCTGCAATTTTGCGCCAGTCCTTACCCGCCTGCAGGTCGGCCCTTGCCTGTAAAGCCGCGGCTTTATTGCTGCAGGTGAAGATGAGTACATCGGCGCTTGCCGGCCAAAGGTAGGTTGCCTTGTTTTTAGCGTAATGCGCCTGCAGGCCTGCATTATCGGCCGCTGCACCGCCCCATACGTTGCGTTCCATTACTTCAAATAATATATTGCCTTCCCGGAATTCCTCCATCTGGTACCTGAATTCCGGGCTGAATTCTTCCAGGTGTTCTTTATAATACAGGAGGCCTGCGTGATTGATAAATTTTTTAAAGATGAAAGCATTCGATTCACCGTTGTACAACTCGCCGGCTTTGAAATCCTTTGCGAATGTTAACCATTCGTTACCGTTCACCGTGCGCTTGTCAAAGCTGAAGACCGGCTTGCGGCTTACCGGGTAATTCATTACACCATTTGAGGGATTTGCTACAACACTGTCGGCATAACGGTACAGGTCTGCATCTTTTACCGCCGGGTTCCTTTTATAACCCGCCTTCACCACGATGTCTTCCAAAAAAGCCGCTTTGGCCAGCGCGATGCGGCTGTCATTTGTTACCTTTTGTTTCAGCAGGTAATTATAAGCCGGTTCTTTGGGATCAGTAGCCACCGGGTTGTGCGATAATCTTTTTATAATATGGTAACCAAATGGCGTAGCGAACGGCTTGCTGATGTCGCCGTTTTTTTGCAGGCGCAATACCTGGTTCTCAAAGGAAGCATCGTATTTGCCGGTACCGAATTCGGGCATTTCACCGCCAATGCCATAGGTCATTTTATCGTTGCTGTATTCTTTTGCCAGGGCAATAAAATCGCCGCCTGCCTGTAGCTTGTCATAAACCATGTTGGCCTTTTCTTTCAGCAGCGCCATGTTCTGTACGGTGTCGCCGGGCGGCAGGGAAAACAGGATCTGCGCTACCTTCCAGGTACCGATGGCTTTGCGTTTTTCCACCAGTTTGAATACGTGCCAGCCATTCTTTGCGCGGTAAGGTTTGCTGGTTTCTCCCGGGTTCAGGCCATAAATAATATTTTCATATTCGTAGGGAAAAGTAAAAGCCGTAATGAAACCCAGGTCGGTTCCTTTAACGGGAAAGGTGGAAGCCGTTACGGTTTGCGCCACCTTATGGTAATCGGCATTGGTATTTTTTAAAGATTCGTGTGCCAGCCTGATGGCGTTATAAGCCTTCAGGGTATCTGCGGGGCGAAGGGCGGGATCAACGGCCACGAAAAGGTGCAACACATGTACGTCTTCCTGGCTGCGGCTAAAGGCTTCGTCCACCAAAAGGTTGACGGCTTTTTCATTGTTCATGTACCCTTCTTCTATCTGCGAGCGGAAGCCGGCAAGGTCGTTGCGGATCTGTTCCAGCGTATCGAGGTGCATGTCTTTCGCCGCTCTTACTTTCAGCTTGAAACGTACGTACAGGTCAAGGTATTCGCGCAATGCTTTTTCCTTGTCCGTAACGGCGGCTTTGTTCTTGTTATATGCGCGCAAAAATTCTTCCTTATCAACGCCCGTATTGCCGTAGGTAAAAAGGGTTTGCGAAATTGCAGCGTAGCCCAGTGTTGAAAGGGCCAGCAGCAAACCAAATTTTTTCATCAGTGATTATTGTTTAGTTGGTTTTGTTCCATTTGTATTCCAGCAGGTCGTTGAGCTGGTAGAGATCGAGTTTTTTGGCAACGATGCGCTTTTCCTTATCCAGCAAAAACAAGGTGGGCGTGGTTTGTATGTCGTACAGCTGCCGGAAGCCGGGCTTCTGGGCATCGCGTTCGGCGACTTCCATTTCTTTGGATTGATATACGTGCGTCCAATCCTGCAGCTTATTGTCGGCGATGAATTTTATCCAGTCGGCTTTCACGGCATCCGGTCCTTTATCCGGCGTGAGTACGGCATACACTTTTACGCCATGTTTTTTCCAGTTGGCATTGTATATGGAATCCAGCTTAGGGATCTCCGTTTTGCAATGGCCACAGTTAGGGTCCCAAAAAGCCACGATGGTGTATTCGGCCGCCAATCCTTCAAGCGGCGTTACTTTACCATGGGCATCCAGGAGGTCGAGCGGGGCGGCTTTTTCACCGATGAGGTTGCCCATCAGCATCATGGCGCGGCGGGTAATGCTTTCCATTTGCTTTTCATTGAGCCAGCCGCTCATGCCCTTGCTGTGGTATTTATTGTACAGGTGCACGAACACGGCATCCTGTCCCATGTATTTTGGCGTAATGTATTCGTCGGTAAACCAGTTCAGCAGGTACTTGTACATTTCGGGCGAACTGCGGGCCAGCAGCAGTTTGTAGTCCATGTCCTTTATGATCTTGTCGGGATCCGGCTCCAGCACCTCGCGGTAATAGCGTTCCAGCTTTTTTAAAAAGAAGGGCGAACGGATGATGCGGCTGTCCATAAAAGTGACGCCATCCCAGAAATGATCTTTGTAAAAATTATAATTGGCCACGCTGTCGGCATGCGTTACCGGTACCTTTGACGGCGACACCGGTTCTTTCATCGCCTTGAACAACACCGTCATCATGGCGTTGGGATTGGCTTTCATAAAATCCTCGCGGTAAGCTTGCAACTCGTTGTTCAGCTGGTTGTAATTCTTTTCGTGCAACAGGGAATCGGCCCGCGTAGTGGAGGCCATATACGCCTTTCTTTCCGCGTTCATCAGTTTGCCTTTACCGGCAACGAACTTCTGGTATTGACTGTAAGGAATGTTCTCTTTTGAGCCGGTGATGACGGTCTTGTTGACGAGGTCGCTGCTGTCGGCCCTGATGTTGATCACCTGTTCCTTGTCCACCAAAAACTCTATGCGGCTTTGTTTGTCAGGAAAAAAAACGATGTAAATACCGGGCTGTAGTTTTTCTTTTCCTTTGAAAATGGCTATGCCGTTGTTGTTCATGGCCGCCGAATCTTCGATGTTGTACTTGTCGCCCATATAATAGGTGAGGTACGCGATGCCGGGGCGAAAACCCTTGGCATCAAGATTTACCTGGTAGCCCTGCGCCTTTCCCGGGAGAAAGCTGCAGCAGGTAAGGATGCATGCAATAATATTTTTCATCATATTTAAGGATAGCAAATGTATTTAAAATCGCTGGTTTATCCGGTAACCGGGTGCCTACATCGCTTTAACAATTACAAATCGTTAACAAAAGGATATTGAGGATTATTAAGGTATTTTTGCAACCGTGAGAAAAAAGAACAAAAGGGTTATACTGGAAGGGATTGCGGTGAGCGATTACGCTGCCGAAGGCAAGGCGCTGGCCAGGGTGGACGGTAAAGTGATCTTTGTATCAGGTGCCGTGCCCGGCGATGTGGCCGATGTGCTGCTCACCAAAAATAAAAAGGACTGGGCCGAAGGAAGGGTCATGTCTATTAAAACCTATGCCCCGGACAGGTTACAGCCCTTCTGTATGCACTTCGGTGTTTGCGGCGGCTGCAAATGGCAGATGTTGCCTTATGAAAAACAACTGCAATACAAGCAACAGGAAGTGGAGCAGAACCTGCGCCGCATTGGCAAAGTAGAATTGCCTGCCTTGTTGCCGATCGTAGGCGGAAAGGATACGGTATATTACCGCAACAAACTGGAATTTACGTTCAGCAATAAGCGTTACCTCCTGCCCGGCGAAATGGATAATAAAGAAATACCGGGAGAAGGCGAAGAAGAGAACATCGTTGAAACAGGGATCGTGGCAAAGGAAATGCCCGGCGCCCTGGGTTACCACGCCCCGCGGATATTCGATAAGATCATCGACATACAGGAATGCTACCTGATGGACGAGGTAAACAACCGCATCCGCAATACCGTGCGCGCCTTTGCGCTGGAAAACAATTTTTCGTTTTACGATGTGCGGCAACATACCGGCTGGCTGCGCAACATCATCCTGCGCTATACCACCACGGGCGAACTGATGGTGAACATTTGTTTTAATTATGAAGAAACCGGCGACCGCGAAAAACTGTTCGACCATCTTTTAAAAGAAGTGCCTTCCATCAGTACCTTATTATATACGATCAATCCAAAATGGAACGATACGATATACGATTTGACGCCGCAGGTTTATTCGGGCCAGGGCTACGTGACAGAGAAGCTGGAAGATTTTTCCTTTAAGATCTCGCCCAAGTCATTTTTCCAGACCAACACCAAGCAAGCCGAACAGTTGTATTCCATTACCCGCGATTTTGCAGGACTGACGGGCAACGAGATCGTATACGACCTGTATTGCGGCACCGGCAGCATCGGCATTTTTGTAAGTAAGCAGGCAAAGAAAGTAATCGGCGTGGAAGTAATAGAAGACGCGATTGCCGATGCCAAAGAGAATGCAGCGCTGAACAACATCCATCATGCCGAATTTTTTGCAGGCGACGTCATTAAGATCTGCAACGATGAATTCTTTGCGCAGCATGGCCGCCCGGACGTGATCATCACCGATCCGCCCCGCGCCGGTATGCACGAAAAGCTGGTGAATAAATTGCTGGAAATGCAGGCCCCGCGCATTGTGTATGTAAGCTGCAATACGGCTACGCAGGCGAGGGACGTAGCCTTGCTCGGCGAAAAATACGAGGTAACGAAAATACAACCGGTGGATATGTTCCCCCACACGCACCACATCGAATGCGTGGTACAATTACAATTGAAAAAATTTTAATTACAAATTTTTAACCGCATGGCTTTTAATAATTACGGCAATAGTTACCAGCGCACCACGCCTATCGTGCTCAACCTCATTATCATCAATGCGCTGGTGTTTGCGGCGCAACTTTTTTTCGATGGACGGGAAGCGGAAGTGTCGGCGCGTATTGCTTTATGGCCACCCACGTCGCCTTTTTTTAAGCCTTACCAGTTGGTGACCCACATGTTTGCACATGGTGGCTGGGGACATATTTTGTTCAACATGTTTGCCCTGTGGAGTTTTGGTACGTTGCTGGAAAGGGTTTGGGGGCCTAAGAAATTTCTGATCTTTTACCTTGCCTGCGGGCTGGCGGCCGGTGTTACGCAAATGCTGATCGGTGGCGATGCGCCTTCGCTGGGTGCTTCGGGTGCCATCATGGGCCTGTTTGCCGCGTTTGCGTATTTATTCCCCAATACTGAACTGATCATTTTCCCGATACCTGTGCCCATCAAAGCCAAATGGGCTGTGGCTATTATGGGCGCCATCGACCTTTTTGGCGGCGTATATGCTACCAATAGCGGCATCGCGCATTTTGCGCATTTGGGCGGCGCGGCCATGGGCTTCATCCTGGTGCTGATCTGGAACAAAACGAATAAAAAAACTTTCTATTAACCGTAACAATCTTTGCTTCGGCAGTTTTGTAATTTAGCAGTACAAATCGCTTACATGGGAATTTCTGACAGGCATATCGAGTACAGGGATAAATACCGGCAGCCCGGCTTCCAGTTCAACATCAACAGCCCGGTGGTGATGCTGATCATTTTCAACTTCAGCATTTTTTTATTCGTAATGTTCCTTTCTTTCGGCAAGGCTACGGGCGATACATCGATCAGTCCTTACCTCATTGAAAAAATGGATGGCCTGTTGTTGCCGGCTTCAGCCAACTCCTTTTTATCTCAACCCTGGAGCGCCGTTACCTATGCCTTTTTTCATTTCAGCTTTTTAAGCATCGTCAGCAATATGCTCTGGCTCTGGGGCTTTGGTACGCTGCTGCAGAACCTGTCGGGCAATAAAAATACGTTTCCCGTTTACCTATACGGCGCTTTGGCGGGTGCGGCGGCCTTCATCATTACCGCCGAAGCCATGGGCGCTGCAGCACCCGGCGCGGGTTCTTATCTTTTTGGTGCCAATGCCGCGGCGATGAGCGTTGCCGTAGCCACTACAACCATTGCACCCAACTACCGGCTGTTCCCGCAAATGCGCGGCGGTATCCCGCTTTGGGTATTGACGGCCGTTTATGTTTTTATCGACCTGTTCAGCCTGGGTCGCAGTGGCGCGCAACCTTATTATGCCGCTCACCTGGCTGCTGCAGGGACCGGTTTCGGGTACATGCTGAGCTATAAAAAAGGAACGGATTGGGGCGCGTGGATGAACCAGTGGTACAACTGGTTCATGAACCTTTTCAATCCCGGTAAAAAGAAGAAAAGTAATTCTGTAAAAGAAAAAGTTTTTTACAATACCGGCAACCGCACCCCTTATAATAAAACGGCCAACATTACGCAGCAGCGCGTAGATGAGATCCTCGATAAGATCAACCAGAAAGGCTATCACTTTTTAACGGAAGAAGAAAAGAATATTTTGAAGCGGGCGAGCGAGGAGTGATGTAAGAATTAAGATTTGTGCTGCCACTTACTACCAGCTACTTTCTACTGTCTTTACATTCGTAATTCGTAATTTGTAATTCGTAATTAACAGCATGGCCAGCATCTTCCGTCGCTTCACCAAAAAATTTTTCATCATCAGCAATGTGTTGACGGGGATTTTGTTTTTAGCTGCCTGCTATGCTTACCTGCTCGACCCGCAACGCTGGTGGTTTTTGGGACTGCTGACATTGGGCGCCTTTTACATTTTATTATTGTTGCTGCTCTTCATCATTTTCTGGTTGTTTGTAAAACCGGCCTGGACGCTGATCTCTCTTATTACGCTGGCCATCGCTTACGGGCCGCTGACCGAAATGGTACCGCTGCGGTTATCCGCTTCCTTTGAAAAAAAGAAAGCCCCCGAAGCCTTGCGGGTGATGACCTGGAACGTGGAGCACTTCGATATACTGGAATACAAAACGCATCCCGAAACAAAAGAAAAAATGCTGGCGCTGGTGAACGAATACCAACCCGATATTGCCTGCTTCCAGGAAATGGTAGGCGGTGAGCGGAATGCGGCCACGATCAATTATATGCCGGCGATACTGGAGAACCTCAGCTTCAGCGATTACCATTATGCCTTTAACCCAAAACTTGATTTCGACGGCAACCATCATTTTGGCATTGTTATCTTTTCAAAGTATCCCCTGGTCAACAAACAAACGGTAAGTTTTTATCCCAACGATTACAATTCCATTTTTGAATACGCTGACATGGTAAAGAACGGCGATACGATACGGATCTTCAACATCCACCTGCAGTCTTTAAAATTCAGCGCCAGCAACCGCCGGTACATCGACCAGCCCGAGGAAGCGGACCTCAGCCAATCGAAGAGCGTGATCAGTAAACTGAAAAAGGGTTTTTTGAAAAGAAAGATACAGTCCGACCGCATCCGCGCAGAGATCGACAAAAGTCCTTACCCTGTGATCGTTTGCGGCGACTTCAACGATGTGCCCAACAGCTATGCCTATAAAAAGATCGGTGGCGAACTGGACAATGCCTTTGCCGAAAAAGGCAGCGGGCTGGGACGCACGTTCAGCGGAATCAGTCCAACCCTGCGCATCGACAATATATTTGCCGCAAAAAAATTCGACATACAACAATACACGCGTGTAAAAGTTAAGCTGAGCGATCACTTCCCGGTGATCGCTGATGTGCAATTGAAAAAGAACTGACAGGGTATTTGTTCTTTTTGCTTGTCCCTGGTTCAGCTGCGCTCTTCGGGGGGCGCGGAAAAAAGAAGAATTACATTGAAAACTTAATTATTTCCACACACACATCGCCCTCAATTTTCCCCTTCGTAACTTCGTGGCATGAGGAACTATTTAGATGAGCTGAACGAGCAGCAAAGAGAGGCGGTATTGCACATGAACGGCCCGCTGATGATCATTGCCGGTGCGGGCAGCGGCAAAACAAAAGTGATCACTACGCGCATCGCGCACCTGATGGCCAACGGCGTGGATGCCTTTAATATACTGGCGCTTACCTTCACCAACAAGGCGGCGGCGGAGATGAAAGAACGCATCGGCAAAATACTGGGCGGCACCGAAGCACGCAATTTATACATCGGTACCTTTCACAGTGTATTCGCCCGCATTTTAAGGGGCGAAGCCAATAAGATCGGCTACCCCAACAACTTTACCATCTATGATACCGACGATGCGAAAAGCGTGGTAAAAACGGTGATCAACGAACTGCAACTCGACGATAAGCAATACAAACCCAACGTGGTGTACAACCGCATTTCCGCGGCAAAAAATGCCCTGATCGGCCCGGCCGAATATATGAACGACTGGGCATTGCAACAGGAAGACGCAAGGTCAAACCGCCCTTCCATCGGTATGATCTACGATGCTTATGCCAAACGCTGTTTCAAGAACGGCGCTATGGATTTCGACGACCTGTTGTTTAAGATGTACCTGCTGTTGAAAAACCATCCCGATAGTTTAAGCAAGTACCAGCGCAAGTTCAAATACATCATGATCGATGAGTACCAGGATACGAACACCGCGCAGTACGAGATCATCAAATTATTGGGCGCCATGCACGAAAATGTTTGCGTTGTGGGCGATGATGCGCAAAGCATCTACAGCTTCCGCGGCGCCACGATAGAAAATATCTTGCAGTTTGAAAAAGATTACGACGATGTGAAAGTGGTGAAGCTGGAACAGAACTACCGCAGCACCAAAAGCATTTTGAACGTGGCCAACGAAGTGATCGGCAACAACAAGGGTCAGATCGAAAAAAAACTGTTCACCGTTAACGACGAAGGAGAAAAGATAAAACTGGTGCGCACCATGACGGATAACGACGAAGGCAAGATGGTGGCGGATACGATACAGGAACAAAAACTGCGCAACCATTATTACAACAAGGATTTCGCCATCCTGTACCGCACCAATGCGCAGAGCCGTTCTTTTGAAGAAGCATTGCGCCGCATGGGTATCGCCTACCGCATTTACGGCGGCATGAGCTTTTACCAGCGCAAGGAGGTAAAGGACATGATCGCTTACCTGCGCATCGTAATGAATACGCAGGACGAAGAGGCGTTGAAACGCATCATCAATTATCCCGTGCGCGGTATTGGTAAAACAACGATCGACAAAGCGGTATTGATGGCCAACGAGAACAACCTCACCCTTTGGGAAGTGTTGTGCAACGCATCCATGTACGGTTTTCGCGCGGGTACCTTAACCGCCATCGACGATTTCGTAGTGATGATCCAACGCTTCCACAGCGAGATACCGAAAATGAATGCGTATGAACTGGCCGTGCAGATCGGCAAAGGAACGAATCTTGTAAAAGAATTGTTTACCGACAAAACCACGGAAGGATTGGCGCGTTACGAGAACGTACAGGAACTATTGAACTCCATCAAGGAATTTACAGAAACGCCCATGAACGAGGAAGACGGCGAAGTAGGCGATAAAAGTCTCGGTGGTTATTTGCAACAGATCACTTTACTCACCGACGCCGATGATGAAAAAGACCAGAACCCCGACGTGGTAAAACTGATGACGATACATGCGGCCAAAGGCTTGGAGTTCCCGGTGGTATTCGTGGGCGGACTGGAAGAAACGCTTTTTCCCAATGCTATGAGCATCAACACGCGCGAAGAACTGGAGGAAGAAAGAAGGTTGTTTTACGTAGCGATCACCCGGGCGAAGCATAAATTGTGGATGAGTTTTTCCAATGCCCGTTACCGGTTTGGCCAGTTACAGCAAAATGATCCCAGCAGGTTTTTGGAAGAGATCCCGGAACTGCACCTCGACCGCAGCTATGCCGGCGGCGCTATGAAAAATACCGGCTGGAACGGCGCGGCGGCTGACAGGATGCAACGCGGCTTTCCCAGCAGGAACAACACAGCCTCGCAGGCCGAAAGGCAGTACGGTGCACCGCCGGGTAAAAAGGAAACGCCTTCTTATTTGATACCGAAACCTGTGGCTAAAACCATTGAACATACGCCCAGCGCTGATTTTGTAGCGAGCGATACGTCCAACCTGCAACCCGGACAAAAAGTAGAACACCAGAAATTCGGCTTCGGTGAAGTGATGAAAATGGAAGGCGCAGCGCACAATCCCATTGCGACCGTGCAATTTGAACTGAACGGCGAAAAGAAGATCATGCTGAACTATGCGAAGCTGCGGATCGTTGAATAGCTTCCTGCCTTATCTTATTAATACAACGCTGCCGGTTTTTACAATGGGCTTTCCATCGTAGCTAATGGCCTTCGCTTCAAATACAAAAGCGCCGGGATCAACCTTGGCCCCGTTGTACGTACCATCCCAGCCGCGTGAAAAATCAGCAGTATGGAACAGCCTTACACCGAAGCGGTTGTAAACGGCGAAGTAAGAAAAGCTGCTGACACCCACGGGCAACACTTTCAATACATCGTTGTTACCATCGCCATTGGGTGTAAAAGCCGTAGGGATAAGAATATCGGGACCCACATATCTTTTAACCAGGAAGGTACTGCGCATGTCGCAACCTTCGGCCGATAAAGAATTCAATTCATACAACTGGTCCCTGTCCAGCAAAGCTTTAGGATTGCCGGTGAACGCATTGGTGAGTCCTGCCGGTGGCGTCCAGGTATATTGATAACCGGCATCACCACCCATGAACAAGTCAACAGGCTGGCCGAGCGCGGCAATCACTTCTTTCTTTGGAATAACATGATTTTTATAAATACTGAAAGGCCGGATCACCGTGTCTTTACAACCATGGCTACTGGCGCCGATCATGCGGAGCGGGATGTCCACGGGTGCCGGGTATCTTTTCGTCATTTTTTGCGTGCCCAGTTGTACGCTGGTGCCAAAATCCCAGAACCACCGGGCAACCGGGATACTCCCTGTACTGGTTCCGCTGTATTCCACCACGCGGCGGATACAGGAATCTGAAATGCTTAACGTTACTTCCGGCTTTTCGTGCACGGTAATGAGACTGTCCAATACAAGGCCGGTACAACCCACATTGCTTTGACTGTGGAACTTTACATGGTGAACGCCTGCCGGTAAATTAAGTGCCGGCGTTTTAATGGTGCTGGTAGCATGGCCCACAAAATCCCAGTTCCATTGGCTCACGTAATCGGGCGCGGCAGCAGGCGGCAAAACAGACTGGTCGCTGAAAGTGATCGTTTCATTGCTGCACAAAAGACTGTGTTTGAATTTTACCGTTGGCCGGTAATGCACGGGTATGGTAAAGGTATTCGTATCCGAATAGCAGCCTTCGTTGCTTCTTACTACCTGCCGCACCTGTAATGCTCCCGGTGCAGCTACGAAAGGTGATGGTGATGATCCGCTTAAAATGTTGCCGCCCACGAACCATTGCCAGTTGTTGATGATGCCAACGCTGCCCGGTAAAGTAGAAACATCGTTTAAAATGATCTGTGTTTGTTGTTCGCAGGCTATTGCCGGGTAGGTTGCTTTTGCAATGGGATTGGAAGCCACGGTTACTATTTTGCTGAGGTCGCGGCTACAACTGTACGGATTGGATATGCTTAGCCGTACGGTATAGTTGCCGGCCTGTGTATAGATATGGCTGGGCTCGGCGAGTGCCGAAGTTTTACCATCGCCAAAGTCCCACAAATATTTACTGCTGTCCGTTAAGTTGGTGGAAGTGTTCTTAAAAATAAAGTTATTCCCGATCAGGCATTGCGTGCTGCTGTTGGCGGCAAAAGAAATGATGGGTGTGGGATAAACCTCTACGCGGATCTCCTTGCGGGGACTTTCGCAACTGAACGGTTTTTTCTGGCTTACATAATATTTGATGATGCCTGCATTGGCGGTTGAAGGCAGGATGGGCTGGTTGGCGGGCGTTCCGCCGGTAGGCGTGGTATACCAAAGCAGGTCGTACCCATTGCGGGCCGTAGCGGTCAGCCGCGCGGGTACCTGGAACTGGCAATACTGGTAATCCGATCTAGCTACCGGCGTATCCGGTACCGGCAAAGCTGTTACGCGCGCATCGGCCGTATCCCTGCAACCAAAGCCCGGGTAAGGTTCCATGTCCACATGAAACATGGTGTTGGCGGGGGGTGGCGGCGTGATGGTCACGTTTTGCTGTGTACCTACTACGACCGAATAATTAGCATTGTACCAGGTATAATTCTTAAAACCATAAGGTGCGTTCAACTGCACTACGTTGGTCGGACCGCAAAGCGCGGCAGCAGCAATTTCACCGCCACAGCCGGTGCCTACATCCACGTACGCATAGCCGAAATGGCCGCCTAGTGTACAGTCTGCCGTTTTAAATTCCAGCCGCACCATCTTACCGGCCAGTCCCGAAAAGTCGATAGAAGCCGGGGTCCAGTTGCGGTATAGCACATTCCGGTCAACCTCCGATTCAAAGAAACCTGGCAGGCTGGAGGTGGATACATAATTATAGGATGCGCAGTTGATGAGCGCGCCGGTGGCTACCTCATAGGCCGTTACAAAAAAGCGGGGCTGCTCGAAAGTAGCGTGATCGGGATCCTCGAAAACAACCGCGTAATAGTAAGTAAGAGAAAAGGTATCCGCCAGGGGTGGGATCTGGAAAGTATAGGATAATCCTTCCGCCTCTGCTCCTATGCCGGTGTTACCCAGCTTCACGGAATAATCACCGCCGTAAGGGCACAGTGTAGGGAACTTGCCATAAGGATCGGCCATATTGGTTGCTGCAGAAATGATCTCGTGCCGGCCCGGCGTTGGGGAAGAAGGCGCCAGGTTGATCACATTTTGATTGGCCACCACCACCGTCTTGCCGGTAAGGCATTGCCAATTGGTAAAAGTGCCGCCTTCAAAATCTATGTTGGGGGGACAGTTTTGTGCAAAGATTGTCGCGCTGCTTAACAGCAACAAGGTAATAACCAGGTAACGCCTCATAAAAAACAGTAGTTGTAGTAGTTTGGTAACTTGGGCCAAAAGTAACCATAACCCTGTACCGAAAGCGGTTTGCTGCGTTATTATTTAAAATAATAGGTTATTTCCCCCTTGTTGCCAATTACCAGTTCCTTGCCATCGGCGGTCATCACCGTCATATTCCATTTTTGCGTAACGCCATT
>Ga0247804_10000077_pt1 | contig 50882 bp, 55 predicted proteins | sample UWRJL029104C1_FD_181142 | JGI IMG/M metagenome (GOLD analysis project Ga0247804, IMG submission 181142) | Plant litter microbial communities from Arlington Agricultural Research Station in Wisconsin, United States - UWRJ-L029-104C-1 | ecosystem: Environmental > Terrestrial > Plant litter >... | reverse complement strand
AAAAATACTTTTCCTTTAAAATCTTTTTCAAATCTTTCGTGATTAATTTTATGCATTTCTATCCATTGATAATGGTTTAGAGCCTGACCGGATTCGATTGGTTTAATTTGAATGCCGATATATTTTTCTCCAATTTGTATGAAAAAATCTACACCATAAGTTCTATCCCATTTGTCAGGTGCTGGTTCAATTTTCAATCCAATTGCACCTTCAAGCTGACCATAAATGGTTTCTATTTCGGTTCTATAGCCATCGTATGTTCTTCGAAGAACTAAATTATAAGCATATTCTATACATTCTTCTTCAGTAATAGATGCTAATTCATTCTGAACAACTTCGGAAAGTTTTATGTAAAGAGTTTGACCAAGACTCGTTATATATTCACGGGTAATCTTTATTCCGCCTTTCTTTTTCTGTGCACCTTTTGAAAAATAATATTCTTCCCACTCTTGATATTCGCTAGGAGCACAATCTCTAATTAACTCAGCTAATGCACCAACACTATAAACTTTATTTAAACCCCAACGGTTAAGAGCATAATTTAAGAGCGTTTCGTGTTTGAATTTAAAACCTTCTCCGTCTGTTTTTGTAAGCCAGTCTTTTTGCATAATAATTAATATGGAAGAATTATTTTTGGAGTAAGATTTAAAGGAACAGCTGTATTCCAATTGTTTAATAGTTGTGTTCTTCTATCGTTTATTTCTCTGCATCTATGTTCTAAAGAATCTAAATATTCATGGAGTTCGACAATATTTGCTGTATCTATTTTATAAAATCCCTTTGGATTGCTTAAGGTGCTTGCTATTAAATCATTATCAGATTCTATACATTCCCTGATAAGATTTCTTGTTTTAACTTGATTACCACCTTTAGGAAAACCCATGTGTATAGCTATAGTTTTTGCATTAATTGCGTTTCCTTTTCCAAAACTTAAAAAGATCAATAATTTATTCCGTTGGTTTTGTGTGAAATTAATTGGCATAGCTTTCTTTTAATAATTTTTGAAACTTATTTTTATATTTAAAATCAATAGACTCATCGACCAATACCAAATTTTCTTTGAGTAGATGGGCATTGATGAAAGTTTTATTCTCTAAATAGAGGTACGCCATCAAATTATTTTCGTTATCGTGTTTTTGCTCATCATATTTTAAGAATACTTTTTTCCCACGAAGTTTATTGATTAAATATTCGCTGGCTTTCCCATTAATTGCTGGGTTTTGTTTAATTCCAATTAATCTAATAGTCAAATCATTGTTTAGCTTAATCAATTCAGGACTAATTATTTCCTTTACTGAAAAAAACTCTTCTCTTTTTCCTGTACTGTTTGAATCAATTTTAGATCCGTATTGAATTTTCTTTACATCAATTTTCTTATCCAACTTATGTATATCAAAAAACTGATAAGGAAGTTGTTTGATTTTTTCATCAAAATTTGTTTTGATTTCAGCTTGTTTAATGATTTGTGTTTCTACTTCTGTAAAAGCATCATTTATCCCTATTCTTTCTTTGATGATAGGAATAAAGTCAGGATTAATTTCATAACCAACAGAATCTCTATTTAGGTTTCTTGCAGCTAAAGCAGTAGTTCCACTTCCCATAAATGGGTCTAAAACCGTCTCTCCGGGAAATGAAAACATTTTGATCAGACGGTGTGGAAGCTCTTCAGGAAACATTGCTAAATGTTTATCTTGTTTGGCACCTGAAAAATACCAATGTCCGTTGAAATAAGTATTCCATTCTTCATTGGTCATAGCAGAATGATCTTTCTGTTCTTTCGTTGGCTTGGGAGCATTACCTTGCTTTTTGAATAATAGAATGTATTCAAAATCTAATTTCACAATTCCATTCCTTGGGTTAGGGTAACTTCCCATAATGCTTGCTCCACCAGATGTGTTCATAGTTGTAGCTTTTTGCCAAATAATTTGACCCATAAAGTCGAAACCTATCATTTCACAGAATTTGATGATTTCGGTATGAATTGGAATAATTTTATACCTTCCGTAATAAGTAGAGCGAGCAAATTGATCGCCAATATTAATACACAAACGACATCCTTTGTTTAAAACCCTAAAACATTCTTGCCAAGTTAAGTTTAGGTGATTGATATAAGTTTCATAGTCATCATGAAATCCAATTTGATTTTCAGTTCCATAATCTTTTAGTTGCCAATAAGGTGGCGAAGTTGCAATCACATGAATACTTTCATCTTTGAGTTCACTCATTAGTCGACTGTCTCCATTTATAATAGTATGTTTTGTTTTGTTTAACATTATTTTTTTTTCATTATTTTTGTATAATACAAATGTAAGAAATTCTTCACTCTTCTAACTTACTCTTTTCTATATCGCTCCAATACATCTCGCATCAGCGTGCGTGGCTCGTCAAAAACGGCGGAGCAATCGTTTTTGACTTGTCTTTTTGGTTACTTTTTTGACTAAGAAAAAAGTGACAAAAGTATATCATTGCATGGTGTTCACCATGTAAAGTATGTTTCATAATATAAAAAGAAGTTTTCAAATAAGAAAAAAATCACAAAACCCTTCACTTGCATAACACTTTCCACGTAAAAATAGGTGAAATTTAAGGTGAAAATCCATTAAAACATTGATTATCAGCTTTCCCAAGCCCATCTCACCTTAACGAAATCCAAATGTATGATGACGAAACTCCACCTCAGCATCACGAAACTTCACCTCAGCATGACGAAGTGACAACTCCGTATCACGAAATCCAAGCTCACTATGACGAAATTACAGCTCAGCATCGCGAAATTTCAACTCAGCACCACGAAACGCCATCTCAGCATCGCGAAACTGCAACTCAGTATCACGAAACGCCAGCTCAGGATGCCCCAAAGCCGTTACAAAGTCATGCATAAGCAAAAAATCTATGCGTTTTCCGTTCTCATAGCGCAGAAAACCCTTATAAAAGTGGCGAATAAGAGTATCATGTTTTCGTATTTCGGTCTTTCCATAACCCTAATCAAATTCATATAAACATCAGATTAGTTCATATCATCGCATAGCCAACTATTATCACCGAATACAATTTACACACCGGCAACAACAATAAAAGTTGGATGAAATGAAAAGATTTTCTAAACGCTACACCACATTACATCAACAGCAGAACAAAAACATAAGGAACTAACAGAACACAAAAAATGTTTATCTTTATTCAAACTTAAAACATAAACTATATGAACAAGAGATTCCTTTACCTGCTGTTAATTTTCACAAGTACCTTATTTCTGCAAAGCTGTTCTTACAACGCTATCGTTTCTGAAGATGAAGCCGTAAAGAAAGCATGGGCAGATGTGGAAGCATCATACCAGCGCAGGGCAGACCTTATCGGCAACTTAGTAGAAACCGTTAAAGGCGAAGCGAAATTTGAAAAAGAAACCTTAACCGCAGTAATCGAAGCACGTGCAAAAGCCACATCTATCCAGCTAAACGCTGATGAGATCACACCTGAGAATATGGAAAAATTCCAACAGGCACAAGCACAGTTAAGTGGTGCATTATCTCGCTTATTAGTAGTATCAGAACAATATCCAAATTTAAAAGCAACCGAAGCATTTGCAGATTTAATGAATCAGTTGGAACGCACCGAAAACCGTATCAACGTAGCACGCAGAGATTATAACGCAAGTGTGCAGACATACAATACAAAGATTCGTTCGTTTCCGGCAAACATCACCGCAGGCTTATTTAAGTTTAAGCAGCGTGAACCGTTTAAGGCAGATCCGGGTTCTGAGAAAGCACCAAAAGTTCAATTCTAACTCATGGCATCAGCAAAAGATTTTTTTAACGACACTGAAAAGGAAGCGATAGTTGCAGCTATCCGTAAAGTAGAGATACACACCAGCGGTGAAATACGTGTACATATTGATGATCGTTGCGATAAAGATGCATTTGATAGAGCGGTGAATATCTTCCAGTTTCTTAAAATGGACAAAACGGCTTTCAGGAACGGTGTATTGATTTACATCGCCGTGAAAGACAGGAAATTTGCCGTAATAGGCGACCAGGCGATTCATAGTAAAGTAGATGATGATTACTGGAAAACCATTTCCGCAAAGCTGCACGACGAATTTGTAGAACATCATTATGCAGAAGGCATCATACGTGCTATTGAAACGATAGGAAAGACACTGACAAAGTATTTTCCTGATGTAGATGAATTAGAACGAAACGAACTACCTGATGACATCTCCTTTGAATAAGCTATTCCTCATACTATTACTGTGTGTGCAGCTATTTGCACAAGCGCAAACTGTAGACAAAGATGGTATTCCTGACGTGCCTCAGCCATATGCGTTGGTAAATGACTTCGCTGATTTGCTGAGTCCTGATAACCAGCAGCAGCTGGAAAAGAAATTATTAGCATATAATGATTCAACAACTAACCAGATCTATATTATTACCGTAAATTCTATTGGTGATTATAGTATTGAAGATTATGCCTTGCGCACAGCACGAAAGTGGAAGATAGGTCAACAAGACAAGAACAACGGTATCTTAATATTAATATCAAAGAACGATCGTAAAGTAGATATAGAAGTGGGTTATGGCTTAGAAAGCGTAGTATCTGATTATGATTCCAAGCATATTATAGATGAGCTGATTGTGCCTGCCTTCAAGCAAAGCAATTACACCTTAGGTATTAACAATGCTGTCGATCGTGTAATGGGTTTGATACAAGGAACGTATGTTACAGAAGTACACGGACAAGAGTCTATTCCATCTTGGGTTTGGGTATTGATTTTTATCGTAGCTATTTTTATTCTGAGCCTTATATTTTCCGGAAAAGCAAGCGTTTCTGCAGGTGGTTCTTCATGGAGTTACAGCAGTAGTGGCGGCAGTTCATGGAGCAGCTCTTCAGGAGGCAGCAGCTTTGGTGGTGGAGGCGGTGGCAGCTTCGGTGGCGGCGGCAGCTCAGGCAGTTGGTAATCTTATCACATGCTCGCGAATATTGTCATTCTGAGCGAAGCAAAGAATCTCTATCGTTCTGACTTGTTTAGAATCTTGTTATTCTGAGTTTGTCGAAGAATCCATTTAAACAATTATTACTCAATGAAAAATCATATCAAACCATATCTCTTACTTTTTCTCCTGTTTTTTTCTGCACAGGGCTTTGGATATAGTGTTGATGCGGATGGTATCGTGCAACCGATGCAGCCGTTTCGATTGGTAAATGATTTTGCCAATATGCTAAGCAACGAAGAACAACAGCAACTTGAAACAAAGCTATTGGATTATAATGATTCTACTTCTACTCAAATCTATATTGTTACGATTGATTCTTTGAACGATTATGCTGTGGAAGATTATGCTTTGCGATTAGGCAGAAGCTGGGCAATCGGACAAAAAGAAAAGGATAATGGCGTATTGATCCTATTATCTAAAAGCGATAGGAAAGTAGATATAGAGATTGGCTACGGATTGGAAAGCTACATTTCTGATTATGATACCAAACATATCATTGATGAGCTCATCATACCTGCGTTTAAAGACAGCAATTATTATACAGGCTTAGATAATGCAACGAATAACCTGATTTACTTAGCGCAAGGAACTTATACGAATGAGAATACAACAACAGAAAGTGATACAACTAAACCTATCTCTACTATCTGGATCATCTTATTTATTATACTCGTAATATATCTGATGTATAAATTTCCCATTGCAACAAGGATTGCTTTCTTACTATTAAGTAGTGGAGGCAGCAGCAGAGGCAGCAGTCGTGGTTTTGGTGGTGGTGGTGGCGGCAGCTTTGGCGGTGGCGGTTCAAGCGGCAGCTGGTAATTAAACTTTAATAAAAAAGCTAAGAAAAGTGGTATGAAAAAAATCCATAAAATATTGTTATTCTTATTCCTGATTTTTTTTAACATACTATCTTACAGCTATGAAATAGATTCTTTCGGTATCGTAAAACCGACTTCACCACCACGCTTGGTGAACGACTTTGCAAACATGCTGACAACAGAACAAGTGACTGAATTAGAAAACGATTTGGTTGCATACCATGATTCTACTTCCACGCAAATTGCCATTGTCATTATTGATACATTAAACGGTATGGAGATCGATGCGTACGCATTGCAGTTAGGTCGAACTTGGGGCATTGGTCAGAAAGACAAAAACAATGGTGTGCTGCTTTTAATTTCTAAGAACGACAGGAAAGTAGATATAGAAGTAGGTTATGGTTTAGAAGCACATCTTACAGATTATGGATGTCGCGCAATTATAAATAACAGCATCGTTCCAAACTTTAAGGCAGAAAAATATTATCAGGGAATTCACAGTGCCATTTATTCGATAAAGCATTTTATACAGGAATATCCTTCAATGGCAAATTATGCTTCTACAACGATAAGAGAAGAATCATTTTGGGATAAATATGCTGGCTATCTAGCTATTATAATTGCTATCCTACCGACTCTAATTGCGTTTATTATCGGATGGCGTTACGGTGGTTCTTCTACGTACAGTAGTAGTGGCTGGACATCGAGTTCAAGCTCCAATTACACGAGTACAACATCTAATTATTCCGGTAGTTCGAGGTCAAGCTCTGGTTCAAGCGGCAACAGTTTCAGCGGTTATGGCGGTGGTAGCTTTGGTGGCGGCGGCTCAAGTGGCAGCTGGTAAATAATAGTGGAATAATTTTTGTTTATTTAAGATAAAAATTTATAAATGCTTAATTCTAATCCATATTTTTGAAAAAAAACTACATGAAAAAAATCTTATTTATTTTAATTGCAGCATTGGCATTTACATCTTGTAAAGAAGACAGAAAAACTATCGAATTTAAAAAGATTGCCAACCTGGATCTTGGAAATGTTTCTAAAGAAAATGCAACCTTACATGCTACTGCTGTTTTCATGAATTTCAGCGATCAGGAATTTAATCTAAAAGATTTGGTGCTGGATTTTACCGTTGATGGAAAAGATATTGGCACTATTGTTGCAAAAAGCGATAAGATGATAAAGCCAAATTCAGAATTTTCTGTTCCTATCAAATATACGTATGAAACAAGATCTTTTGTTGAAGAAGGTCATGATCCTTCCAGTACATATGCTATCCAGTTATTAGGCAGCCTAAACACAAAAGACACAAAAAATGAAGAGCTTGCAACGAATGTAAAATATGCCAGTACCTACGAGTATCTTACTAAGAAACAGATAAGATTAGAGAAAAAAGAATCTCGAAAAGAAGAAAGACAAAGAAAAAGAGATGAGCGTAAAAACAATAAAAATAATTAAGTAAAAAAATGAATAGATTAATTGTCGGATTCTTTATAATACTGTCATTGTGTTCTTTTTTAAGAAAAGAAACCACAGATGATCCTTATTTGGTAAAAACAAAAGATTTTCACGTAAATAATTTTTCTTTAAACCAAATAAATTTAGGTATCACAGCAGTTATCTATAATCCATACAAAGTAAAAGTAACGGTTGATGAAATTTTGATTGACGTATTTATTGGTGATAAGAAATTGGGTACGATCACGGAAGCTGCTGATGTAGTGAAGATAAAGAAGCAAAGTGCATTTGATCTTCCTTTAAAGATTGGCGTGAAAACATCTTCAACAGTAAGCAAGTTTTTTACTGAAGGCGCAAAAATGGTATTGTTAGGACAACAGATCAAAGTAGATTATAAAGGTTATGTGAAAGTTAGAGCGTTAGGTTTTATTCCTGTTAAAGTAAAAATTGATCAAAGTGCTTATTTTACAAAGAAAGATATTTTACAATCCAGTCCTGATACACCTACAAAAATTGATACCAAAGATCCACAATTAACCACACCAGGAAAATAGTTCGGATGAATCTTCGTGATACTATTTTGGAGAAACATTCCAAAGACCAAATGCTGCGAATTGTAGCATATGTTGGCAATGATAAAAGGAAGTTCGATGAGTTGATGCAACTGTTCTTCGAAGATGAATATCGTGTTTCGCAGCGTGCATCTTGGGCAGTATCGCATTGCATTCAAAAAAATCCTTTATTCGCTAAAAAGTATTTGCCTTTAATGCTCGATAATCTAAAAAATCCGGTGCATGACGCTGTGGTAAGGAATACGATTCGCATATTGCAATTGGTTGAAATTCCAGCAAATCTGCATACACAAGTGATGGATATTTGCTATCAATTAATTTCAACTCATACAACACCTGTTGCCATTAAAGCATTTTCCATTACTGTGCTGAGCAATCTTTCGCAGATCTATCCTGAATTGAAGAACGAACTTAAAACTTTAATGGAAGATCAATTGCCTACTGCTTCACCTGCAATTATAAGTCGTGCTAAACGAATAAAATAGTAAAAAAGCTTAGTTTCCTTACTTGTTAATTTTTGTTTTTCTTCTAATTTTCTTCTAAATAATTTTGCCGTGTCTTTTATGTGGTTTTAAAAGATTTATTCATTTTATAGAATAGTACTCTGTTCTTAAAGTGGTTATTTTTTTAATGATATTGCTATAAAATAGTAACTTAGCGCTGATGACTTTACCAATCAGCAGTACTTCTTTTTTTAAAAAATTCTCTTCGCTATTCATCGGCTTATTGTTTGTGCAAATCATCAATTTCCTTTTTTCCTTATTGCTGCCAAAATACTTTTCACCAGGCGATTTTGCAGAGTTTGGTATTTTTACTTCTGTCGTTTTTATTTTGATTGAAGTGGTCAATGCAAAGTTAGATATAGCGGTTATGCTTGGAAAAACTAATGAAGAAGCGATAAAAATTGTGCAGGCTTGTTTTATGATCGCAATAACATTTTCTGCAGCCTTAATGATGATAGAAATTTTATTCCTTTTCTTTTGTCCAAAAATATACCTGTTACTTCCTTTTGTAGTTTTGCTATATGGTATCCATCAGCCGATCTTAGTTTACCTGAATAAAATTGAAAATTATAAAGCCATTAATTTTTTCAGGATAATACAAGTATTATCAACTTGCGTCATTACTATCTTTTTAGCAATACAACAAATCAACTATGCGCTGATATTAGGTTTTATTGCCGGTTTGCTTAGTGCAACTTTTTATACTTTATATTTCATACAACCAATACTTAGTTTGGAAAATGCTAAACAAATTTGGAAGCAATACGATCAGTTTCCAAAATTCGGCACTTGGTCATCATTGCTTAATAATATTTCTCGAAATAGCATTCCGATTTTATTAGCACAGTTCTTTAGTAAGCAATTTGTTGGTTTCTATACTTATTCAACGCGTCTGCTTAATGCGCCAACAGGCATGTATACGTCTGCATTGAGCCAGGTTTATTTTAAAGCAGCCAGTGAGCAAGATAATGTTGCCTTAAGAAAATCAACGCAGAAAATCATATTATTTACATTCTTTATTTCTATTATTCCAACGCTTATTTTTTTATTTTTTGGTAAAGAGCTTTTCTTTCTATTGTTTAGTGGCGAATGGCTCGAAGCAGGAAAAATTACGCAATACCTGATTCTGTGGTATTTCTTAGGTGTTATTGTTTCGCCGATTTCTTCCATTTTAGATGTCAGGAATAAATTAAAATTTGAGTTTGGATTTAATCTTATTTTATTTATTGCAAGAATTTCTGCTGTTGTAACAGGTGGCTTGTTGCACGATTTCTATTTAGCAATCCTGTTATTTTCCATTGTTGGAATTAGCATGAATGTTTATTTGCTGTATTATATCAATGCTGTAATTTTAAAAGAATGATAGAAGTGCAACTTACATATAATTTGTATCATTCGTGGAAAACGCAGAACGCAGTTTCTGTAATAGGCTATGCTTTTTATAATAAAGAACTGCTGAAAGAAAATACACTAATTACTTTCTTTGAAGGTTGTATAACAGAAGCATTATTTGCAAATAGACTAAAAAGTATAAGTGGACATTTTGCAGTGGTTATTAAATATGAAAACATAGTATTTGCAGCTGTTGATCTGATAAGAACTTTTCCGCTTTTCTTTTATCATGAACAGCATGGTATTTTTGTAACAGATGATATTCATACTGAAATTGTTTTTAATAAAACGCAAATTGAGAATTTTAAAAAAGTGTATTGTACTTTAGAAAATGATACACTCTTAAATGGTTGGAAACAATTACAAGCAGGCGAATATGTAGTTTTTGATAAGACAGGTTTTACACCAAAAATTAAATCCTATTATCATCATTCCAAGCCAACAGATAAAAAGAATGATAGTGTACGATTAAAAGTTTTGGAAAATGAACTAATTGAAAGAACACTTCATTATGCAAACAACAGAACATTATTATTACCTCTTTCCGGTGGCTACGATTCTCGTTATTTGCTTGCCTTATTAAAACCACATTATGATAAGATCGAATGCTTTACTTATGGAAAAAAGAATAGTTATGAAGTCTTAATTGCAAAAAATGTATGTGAAAAGTTGAACGTGAAATGGCATTTTATCGAGTATACCAATGAATTATTAGACGTTTTTTTTACGGACGAATGGCAGGAATATTCAACACGTAACCACCATTTTTCTTCTTTGCCACACGAGCAGGATTTCTTTGCATTATATTTTCTAAAACAAAATAAGTTACTGCCAAAAGATGCGCTTATCGTAAACGGATTTTGTCAGGATATTCATGCAGGCAGCTTTATAGAACCTGTCAGAAATTTTGATCTGCAAAAATTTATTTATCATAAGCATCAGCTGCAAACGAATGTTGCTGCTTATGAAAACTCATGGAATGGTTACCAGGAATGGCTCGTCAAAAATCGATTATCAAAATTTATTATCAATTCGGTTCATGTGTATGAATATTTTGACTTGGATTTTTATTTGCCATTTTGGAATAAAGAATGGATTGATTTTTGGTATGGTGTAGATATGGAAGAAAGATTAGACCAAAAATTTTACAATAATTATTTGTTTAATGGCATTTTTAAAGAATATAAAGTTGATTTTAAAAAGCCTTCGCACGATACAACAAACCGTCTCTATTCTTTAAAAAGGATAGTAAAGTCCGTATTGCCATCAATGGTTATTGAACAAATACAGCTTCAAAACAGTATTAATAAACAAAATGACGTTAATAATGGTTTATACTTGTATGAAAGAATGTACGATCAATTAAACCAAAAGCCTGAACGAAAAGATTTTAGAATAAATAACATTCATGCTGTTTATTTCTTAGAGAAATTGAAAGAAAAATATCAAATTTAACATCACACAAACAAGCAACTTATGAAAAAAATAGTTTTAATTATTATACCGATACTTTTTATTGCATTTATAGTTACCAATTGTAATAGAAAAGTTGTTGCCAATAGTGCAGCAAATTCAGACAGAACCAAGCCAACAGCAAAGCTAATGACCTACACCAAAAAAGGAATTACACTTACAGAATTGTATTCACCTGAGCAATTTGAAAATGCTACGATAGCACAAAATACTTCATCAAGCACTATGGCAGAACTCGACAGCAATAAGATCAAAGTTGAGTATACAACAAGCAATTATGAACTGCAAAAGCAAACAGATACTACAGGCATAAAAAGTTGTGCCAATGCTGTGAAAGGACAACACATACATTGTATTGTTGATAACGGACCATATAATGCTTTATATGAAAAAAGTGGTACGGTAAAAGCTACAGATGATGGTCAGCACATGGTACTTTCATTTTTGTCAAGATCTTATCATGAAAGTATCAAAAATAAAAATGCTTATGCACTTTCTTCGGTTATAAGTGGTAAATCACGTTATTATGCAAGATATGCTGCACCTGATTTATCTAAACCTATGTTGTTTTACAGCCGTCCGAAAGATGTATATAAAGGTGGTGAAACAGAAGCTGTGTTATTGGATTTTTATTTGGTGAATTGTGATCTTGATAAAGATGGTTATAAAGTAAAAGCAGAAATAAATGGCACAGAATTTTTATTGACAAAATGGAGTGGTTATTTTATGGAAGGCTTGCCAATGGGCGAGAATACCATAAAGCTTACATTATTAGATGGCAAAGGAAATATCGTTGATAGTCCTTTTAATGTTTCTGAAAGAAAATTTACATTGAAAGCTAACTAATAAAATATTTCAAAGCCAGTTCGTAACTTTTTAAGCCGAAGCCAACAATAATACCTTTTGCAACAGCCGAAATAAAGGAATGATGCCTGAATTCTTCTCTTGAAAAAGTATTGCTGATATGCACTTCAACAACAGGTGTTTTTATGGCACGAATGGCATCAGCAATAGCAATAGATGTATGAGTATAACCTGCAGCATTTAAGATAATACCATCATAAGAAAAACCAACTTCATGTAATTTTGAAATTAACTCACCTTCAATATTACTTTGAAAATAAGAGATTTCCAGGTTTGCATATTTTTGCTGCATGTCAGCAAGAAAATTCTCAAATGTTTCAGAACCATAGACAGCAGGCTCACGATGACCTAACAAATTTAAATTCGGACCGTTTATGATAATGATTTTCTTCATGCTGTTGTAATTCTGATGGAATGAATATTCTATTTTTGCTTTATAAAAGTACAAAAAGTAATTAACTTACAAACTTATGTCCAAATGGAATTTCTACATAAAGAATTTTAATGCTTACCTGAAAATAGAAAAATCTCTTTCTGAAAATTCTGTAGATGCATATATGCACGATGTGAATCTGTTAACACAACATTTGGATGTAGAAGTTACCAGTAAAATGCCTGAAGATTTAGAATTGAAAGATCTCGTAAACTTTATTGCACATTTATTGGATTTGGGTTTGAGTGCCAGAAGTCAGGCGCGAATTATTTCAGGTATCAAAGCATTTTATAAGTTTTTACTTACCGAAGATTACATAAAAGAAGATCCGACTACTTTATTGGAAGGACCGAAGCTGAGCAAAAAACTACCTGATACTTTGTCTTTTGAAGAAATAGAAAAATTGATTGGTGCTTTGGATTTAAGTAAAGATGAAAATGTAAGAAACAAGGCAATGCTGGAAACATTATATAGTAGTGGTTTGCGTGTGAGTGAATTGATCAATCTTCAAATTTCAAATTTATTTTTTGATAGCGAATATGTGCGTGTAATTGGCAAAGGAAATAAAGAACGCATTGTTCCGATCGGCAGTGAAGCCTTGAAGCATATTGAAATTTATTTGGAACACATTCGCAAGAAATTGCCGCAATATCCAAAATTTTCTGATGTGCTTTTTTTAAACAGAAGAGGCAAACCGCTAACAAGAGTCATGGTGTTTTTGGTGATAAAAAAACTGGCAGAAACTTCCGGTCTAAATAAAAATATTTCACCACATACATTCAGGCATTCGTTTGCTACACATCTGATAGAAGGTGGTGCAGACTTGCGTGCAGTACAGCAAATGCTGGGTCATTCGTCTATCACCACTACAGAAATATACACACACTTAGATCAGCAGTATCTGCGCGAATCGTTAACCTTACATCATCCAAGATTTAAGAAATAACTATTGATTCCAACACTCTTTAGAATTGGGTTGGAATTTTGCTTAAAAATGCGTATATTATAACTCATCGTATTCTGATGAATCAATTATCTATTACTCAACTTACAAAATGCGCGCGTTATGAACACATTTATCACCAAAATTATTTTAAAAACCTTTCTTCCTAAAAGTAAACAACAACAATCCGAAGAATCAGTTAGAGATTTCTTGATTTCTTTCAAACGAGTTGTAAAAGATATATTTCTCATAGTTTGCGGTATAATTTGTGCAGGTTTTGGTTTAAAAGGCTTCTTATTGCCAAATAATTTTATTGATGGTGGTGCAACAGGTATTTCTTTATTGGTAAGCGAATTATCAGGCATAGATATTTCTATATTAATCGTAGCGATCAATATTCCATTTATTATTTTAGGTTCATTTGTTATTAATAAAGTATTTGCCATCAAGACAGCTTTGGCTGTTTTTGCATTGGCAATTGTGGTACACTTTTTACCATTTCCACATATTACTACAGATAAATTACTGATTTCAATTTTTGGTGGTTTCTTTTTAGGCGCAGGAATCGGCTTATCTATCAGAGGTGGTTCTGTTATTGATGGTACAGAAGTTCTGGCTATATTTTTAAGTAGAAAATATGGTGTAAGTATCGGTGATGTAATTATGTTTGTAAACGTTGTCATCTTTTCCTTCGCTGCATACTTTTTATCCTTAGAAACTGCCATGTATGCCATGCTTACTTATTTAGCAGCTTCTAAAACAGTTGATTTTTTAGTAGAAGGTATCGAAGAATATTTTGGTGTAACTATTATTTCAGATTATCCTTTGGAAATACAAGCAATGATAAAAGAAGAAATGAAAAGAGGTTATACAGTTTATGTGCAAAAAAAAGGAACTGGCAAAAAAGGCGATACACATCAGGAAAATGCAGAAGTTGTTTACACCGTTATTACACGTTTGGAAATGGGAAAATTAAATGCAGAAATTGAAAAAATTGACAGCGATGCGTTTGTGGTTACACAAAGTGTAAAAGATATAAAAGGCGGTATGGTGAAGAAAAGACCATTGCACGATTAAGTGCTATTTTTGCATATCAAATACATTTGCATTCATCACGCCACCTGTGTGAACGGCAATAATTGTTGAGCCTTTGGCAAATTTTTCGTTTTGTATCATATCAAAAATGCCATACATCATTTTGCCTGTATACACGTAATCCAATAAAATATTTTGCTCTGTATAAAATGATTTGATGAAGTCAACTAATTCATTATTTATTTTTGCATAACCGTTAAAATGATAGTTTGTATTAAAACTCAACCTGTTTAGAGTGAAAGAGTTTTGTTGCTTAATTAATTCATTGGTCAAAAAATCAACACCTTTCAACACAGAAAAACCAATAGCCTGCTGATGTTTCTTTATGTTAGATGCAATGCCTGTAATTGTTGTTGCAGTACCGGACGGACAGCAAATAAAGTCAAAATCCATATCAATTTCATCAGCAATTTCAGCGCAACCTTTTATCGCTAATTCGTTGGCACCACCTTCAGGTAAAATGTAATAAGAATCAAGATTTAAGAGTAAAGAATCAAGATTTTTATTTTTGTAATTTTCTCTATCTAAGTATATTAATTTCATCGCGCAATTCTTTGCAAACTGCAGGCTTTTATTAAGTGTCTGATGTTCTTCACCACGAATAATTCCTATGCTTTGGAAACCAAACAATTCGCAGGCTTTTGCAGTTGCAGTAATATGATTGGAATAAGCACCACCAAATGTAAGTATAGTTGTTTTGCGTTCTTGCTTCGCTTGTTGCAGGTTGTATTTCAGCTTTCGCCATTTATTGCCTGATATTTCAGGATGTATTAAGTCATCCCTTTTTAAAAATAAATGAATACCAAATTGCTTTGTTAACTCATTTTCTATTTTGTGTAATGATGATGGTAGTTGCAGTAATTCATTCATCATTATTTTGCAACGATTTTTTCTTCATCAAAAATACGATGTTTCATCATGCTGAAATACTCGGTAAACATTTCTGTCGTAAAATGCGGCTCAACCGCATGAATACAAACATTGCTGTTTTTGTCTTTATATATCTGATGATAAAAAGGCATCATTTTCTTTGTTTCAGTACTGCTGAAATCGCCGCGACCCCATTTTGTGATGTAGAAATTAAGCGTGTCATTTTCTGCTTTTTCTATAAAATAATTTCCTTGGCTAAACCACACTAATGTTTCCACAGGCTTAGTATTTATTATAGATTTCAGCGTTTCTGTATTTCTTTTTATTTCAATAATATCAACATTTTTTGATTTCTGAAACGTTGAAAATTCCGCTAAATACATAGTACTGTCATTATATGCAACCATGTTCCAAAGCCATGAAGTAAACATGGTTGGCGTGGTAGAAAAATGAGTTGTAATAATATTTTTCTCTTTCAGGTTTTCTTTAAAAACGCTTACAGAATTAAATTTATTAATGGTTGATGTTGTTAGATAGATCAAGCTTAATGTAATACTTATTACCGCAAATTTTCTTCTGAACTTATTCTCTTTCTTAATAAAGAAAACGGTAATAAAAAATATTAAAACAAAAATCGTAAACAAAGGATCAACTACTGATAAATTATTCCAGCTTATTAACTTGTTTGTAAAAGGCAATAATAATTGTGTTCCATAAGTAGTACAGCAATCCATCATTACATGCGTAAAAAATCCTAACAGAAAAAACAGAAACCAGGTAAGAAATGAAATTTCTTTTTTAAATATTTTGTAAGTAAGATAGGCAAAAGGCAAAGCCATAAACGGATGTACAAACAATGCGTGCGAATAACTTCTGTGTATGCGAATAGCAGCGTCCGGTGTTTTTGCCAGCATTTGAATAAACACATCTAAGTCAGGAATAGTATTAGCAATAGCACCAATAATTACTGCTTTATTACCGATTTTCTTTCCTAAGGTTAATTCGCCGAGTGCACCGCCAACAACGATGTGTGTTAATGAATCCAATGTGAGTTTGATTTAACCTAGATTATAAATTTCCATGATGTTAGCCAATATCTTATCAAAATCAATTTTCAGATCAATTAATTTTCCTGTATGTATATCGAAAACCCAACCATGAACTTTTAAACCTCTTTCTTTATAAGCTTCCTGTACAGCAGCAGTTTTTATCAGGTTCACGCATTGCTCCTGAACATTTAATTCTACTAACCTGTTGTAACGCAATCCTTCGTCTGTGATGGCATTCAATTCGTCTTTATGCAAACGATATACATCTCTGATACTACGCAGCCAAGGATTTAAAAGACCCATATCTTGTGGTGTCATCGCAGCTTTTACACCACCGCAATTGTAATGACCACAAACCACAATATGATTTACTTTCAAATGACGAACTGCATAATTCAACACAGACATCACGCTTAGATCTACATTGTTTACAAGGTTGGCTATGTTGCGATGAATAAATACTTCACCAGGCTGAACACCCATCAGATCTTCAGCAGTTACGCGACTGTCGGAACAACCAATGTATAACAATTCAGGATTCTGACCTTTTGCTAAGGTTTCAAAATAATCTTTGTCAACAGCTAATTTTTCAGCAATCCATTTTTCATTGTTCTTAAATACATTTTCTATTTTCATGTTATTGTGTTATTGATTTTGATAAATTTATTAAGTTTTAAAGCAAGTGCAAAATTAATTATTACTCTTATATTTAATGCTAAATATCGAAAATAAAATTTGTATTTTTATTGAAAATAATGATATGCAGACAATACAAATGATTCAGGAATTTAATGCGCCACAGAAAGAAATCTTCGATTACCTGAGTGATCATAATAATTTAGGAACTTTGTTGAATGCCAATGTTACACGTATTAAAGATGCAGCAGGCAAAAATCCTAACGGTTTAGGTTCTGTAAGAAGTATAAAAGCAGGTGTAGAGCTGCTTCAGGAAACTGTTGTTACTTTTAATGAACCTGATCTGATCGAATACAAGATAAGTAATAATGTACCGGTGAAATATCATTTAGGCACTTTGGAGTTTTCTACACCGGCAAAAGGTAAAACACTTTTAAATTATACCATTCAATTAGAAACCAAATTTGGATTTGCAGATCCTGTTATTTTATTTTTTATTAAAACTTCAATTAAAAACGGCTTGAAGAAATTAGCTGCTAAATATAAATAATGCTTGGCTTTAGAACAGATAACGAAAAACAAAAAATACACTTTCTACAGGATTTTGAAGTACCGATAAAATCTGTATTCTCATTTTTCAGTGATCATAATCGTTTGCGCGAAATCTATCCGGGATTTATAAAAAGAATTGTTGATGCACCAAATCCAATGAATTGTAATGATGTTGGTTCTTCGCGAATTATTATCAGCTTTCCGATCATCTTCCAGGAAACTATTACAAAATATAATGAACCGAATTATTTGGAATATAAAATTACATTAGGAAGTCCATTGAAAAATCATATCGGAAAGATGAATTTTATAGCATTATCACCAGAAAAAACAAGATTGGATTATGTGATAGAGTTTGAGCCGTATATTCCTTATACAGGTTTTATTCTTGGTCAGATCAATCAGAAAGTAGTGCAAGACGCTTTGAGTAACCTGGCAATAAAGTTCAGGCAAAATCCAAATTATTAAAATTTTAATGAATGAATTCTATCTTAATGTAATATAAGATTTCAGGGAAAGTTAAATTTTATATAAGATTAAACTTTTGTTCTTTTGGTTCGTCCAATGTTTAACTAAAAATAACATCATGAATAAAATTGTTTTCAGGTCAAAAGTACTGCTGATATTCGCAGTATTGGCATTTGGTTTTTCATCTTGTAATAAAAACAGGATTACAGATGAAGTGGAATCAGCAGCAGCTCAAAATTTAAACATTGCTGAAATCGAAGATGATAATGTACAAATCATGGCTGACGAAGCTGAAGCTAATGGTGAAGTCTCAGACCTGCGATTGTCAAAACCAATTGATAACTCACCAGTTGATTTAATTACAGGCTGCGCTACAATTACAAAAGATACATTATCTGTACCAAAGAAAATAACTATTGATTTCGGAAATGGCTGCTCTAACTCACGTGGTGTTACCCGAAAAGGAAAGATCATTGTTACTTATACAGGAAGGTATAAAGACGAAGGAACAGAGATACATATCACATCAGAAGACTATTTTGTAAACTTAAATAAGGTTGATATAAACAGAACTGTGATTAATCTTGGAGAAAATACGAATGGTAATTTAGAATTCGATGTACATTCAGAACGCAGCGTAACTTTTCCTGATGGCACTAACAGCAGCAGCACATTTGATAAGATCCGCGAATGGATTGCCGGTGATAATACACCAAGAGATTTTACAGATGATGTTTTTAGCGTAACAGGTTCCGGTACACATACTTCAAAAAGAGGTATCGTTTATGATGTGACGACTATTACACCTTTAATAAGGAAACTATCTTGCCATCAGTTTGTAAGTGGTGAAGTAAAGATTATTAGAAATGGAAATATAGCAAGATTTGGTGTAATCAATTTTGGAACAGGTGAGTGTGATAATGAAGCAGTAATTACATTAGATAATGGACGAACTATCAGTATTAGTTTGGTTCATTAAGATAATTTGTTTAATAATAAATAGAAAAGGTTTCCAATTTGGAAACCTTTTCTGTTATTTGATTTTTTGAAAGTGCTTATAATACATTTACAACCCAACCGAATCTGTCTTCAATTGTACACTTTTGAATACCTTCTAATTCTTTTTTAATTTGCTGTGCAATAACAAAAGTTTTTTCATCTAACAAATAATCTTTGCCTTTATAACCAAAACGATTCACCGGATTTACAACAGCAGCTGTTCCTGTTCCAAACATTTCTGTCAGTTTTCCCGCTTCGTGTGCTGCAACAATCTCATCAATGGAAAGCGCACGTTCTTCTACAGCATAACCAAAGTCTTTTGCTATAGTAATAACACTATCACGTGTAATTCCTTCTAAAATAGTACCATCACTTTCCGGTGTGATCAGTTTTCCATCAATCACAAAAAAGATATTCATGGTTCCAACTTCGCTTGCATATTTTTTGTGTTCGCCATCTAACCACAATACATCTTTATAACCTTGTTGTTTTGCATATTCAACAGGAAAAAGCGTGCCTGCATAGTTTCCGGCAGCTTTTGCAGCACCATAACCACCTTTTACAGAACGAACAAAAGAATCTTGCACCAATACAGAAATTGGCTCGCCATAGTAAGGTCCTGTTGGTCCTATGATGATAGAAAAGATATAGCTGCCTGATGTTCTAACACCAATAAAAGGTTCTGTACCGATCATAAACGGTCTGATATATAAAGAACTGCCTGCACTCTTAGGAATAAAATCTTTGTCTAATTCTACTAATTTTTTAATGCCTTCCATAAATAATTCTTTCGGAACTTCAGGCATAGACATACGTGCTGCTGATTTATTAAAACGCTCAATATTTTTTTCCGGTCTGAATAAAACAATACCGCTTTCATCTTGCTTATAATAAGCTTTCATACCTTCAAAAATAGCCTGACCATAATGAAAAACATTGCATGCAGGACTTAATGACAAGTTTTGATAAGGTTGGATCTTTGCCGTTTGCCATTTGCCATCATAATATTCGCAAACCATCATGTGATCTGAAAATGTTTTACCAAAAGGCATGTTGTTAAAATCAATTTTTGATAATTTGCTTTCCGTTACTTTTTCTACAGAAATAGGTAATGTTTGCAATTCTAAAACTTGTGCTGACATAAAAATGAATTTATAATGCAAAGTAACGAAAAAAGGTGTTTAAATTTGAATCAGATTAATAATTTAAGATTAAGTTGATTAACATGAACGATATTTTTATACTGAACAACAATAACGAAATCTCTGTAAAAGAAGACTTTTTAGGATATATCGTGTTCTTTAGAAAAAGCAAAGACGAAAAAATAACCGAAATTCAATTGAATTTATTGCATAAACTGATACAAAATGCATTAAAATTGTCATTAGATAATTTCCTTTTTATTGATTTAAATGAACAAAAGGTGCGCTTGTCCGAACTCAAAAAATCTTTCAAAGTTGAAAAATGTTTTCTTTTTGGTGTTAATGAAAGTGAAATTGGAACAAATATTGTAATACCAAACTATCAATTAAATACGGTTGCAGAAATTCAGTTTCTAAAAATAGATGCACCTGAAAAAATAGAACAAAATAAAACTTTAAAAAGCCAACTTTGGGAACAATTACAAATTTCATTTAAACTCCAGTAATGACAGAACTCGTTTTTGCTACAAATAATCAAAATAAAATCAGAGAAATAGAGATTTTGCTGCCGGCAACTTTTCATATTAAGAAATTATTTGATATCAAATGCAACGAAGACCTACCAGAAACACATCATACTATTGAAGAAAATTCTGAAGAAAAAGCATATTACGTTTTTCATAAATATAAAACGAACTGTTTCTCAGAGGATTCCGGGTTGGAAATTGAAATTTTGAATGGTGAACCTGGCGTTGACAGCGCTCATTTTGCAGGTGACCGTGACGCAGATAAGAACATGGATAAAGTCTTGGAATTAATGAAAGGAAAAGAAAATCGTACAGCACAGTTTAAAACAGTGATTACATTAGTTTTAGATGGAATCAAACATCAGTTTACAGGCATACTTAAAGGTAAAATAGGGTTTGAGAAGAGAGGTTTATACGGTTTTGGCTACGATCCGATATTCGTTTTAGATGACGGAAGAACCTTGGCAGAACTTATGATCGAAGAAAAATCTAAGATCAGCCATCGCGGTATTGCAGTACAAAAATTAGTTACGCACTTAACAAAAATCAATTAAATTTAGAAATTAGCCGAAAAAAGAGATTTTTTACCATACCTATGCAACCAAAAGACCAAAAATTAGAACTATATAATGAGTTAATCGATAGTTGTATCAACAACAATCGAGAAGCTCAGTATAAGTTATATAATTTATTGTCTGGAAAAATGTTCGCTGTTTGCCTTCGTTACGCAAAAAATCGCGAAGTTGCGGAAGATTTATTGCAGGAAGGATTTGTTAAAGTGTTCAACAACATTCAAAAATACAGAGGTGATGGTGCTTTTGAAGGTTGGGTTCGACGGATTATCGTTAATACAGCAGTAGAATATTATAGAAAATCCGCCAGAATGTATCCGATGAAGGATGTCGAAGAAATGGATAAAGATGCAGTTTGGGAAGAAAACGGTGATCTTTTGGAATTAGAAGATCTGATGAAAATGATTAACAGCCTGTCAACAGGTTACAGAACAATATTTAATTTATACGTGGTAGAAGGTTATTCGCACAAAGAAATAGCTGAAATGATGGAAATAAGCGAAGGAACTTCTAAATCACAGCTTGCAAGAGCAAGATATCTTCTAATTGATATGGTAAAAAAATCTGAAACAGTAAAAAAAAGTGCACCAGTTACCGAATAACGATTTTGACCAATTTATGAAAGGTAAACTCGAAGATGCGAGCGTGGAAGCGCCTGCGTTTTTGTGGAATAAAATTGAGCAGAAATTGCCGCCTGTCGTTCCTTGGTACAGCAAATACAAATATTTGCTGGTATTGCTTTGTTTAGGATTTAGCTCTGGCTCAAGCATTTTTATGTACAAACATTTTTATCTGAATGATAAAAAAAGTAGTGCGATCGCATTAAACAAAAGACTCTTAAAAGATGAGGTAACAACTTCAAATAATGTTACAAAGAAACTTTCAAGCGCTCAGGAGAAAAACAACGGCACAACCCGTGATAATGTAAATAGTACAGCATCAGTTGCATCGTTTTATAATAATTCATCTAAATCAACTGCTTTAAACAATACAGCAAATGAGTTTGCAAAAAAAGAAGAACGTTTAAAGAGATTTGAGGTGAAATCTGATACCGAAAAAGTAATTAAGGACAATTCTTCACTTGCAATCATTTCAAAAAAGGCTAAGAAGAAAAAACAACCTTCTTATTATGGAAGCAGCATTGCTACTATTGATGAAGATATCAATAATAAGAATCCTGTTGCTTTAAAAGAAGATGATGCTTCTAATAGTTTAACAAACAATTTAGAACAACAGTATGATGTTACAGATCCTATTGTAGATCCATTAAGATATGATGATGCGGCTTTTTTGACAGCATCTATTATTCCTGTAAAAACAAACGTATCAGCTTTGTCGTCTCGTGAAGCATTGCGTGCCGTTATTGAAAAAGATAAGTTAGAATCGTTAGATCTTGCGTCACAAGCTGCAGGTGTGAGCGATTTAAATCCGAATAGAGAAAAGATGCTGAAAAACCTTAAACAATTTGCAGGTTACAGTATTAACAAAGGTTTTCACGTTGGTGCGTTTATTATGATCAATAATGTTTGGCTGACTAAAAAACAGTTTAGCACAGATGAGAATACCAAAAGTATAAAGCACAAAGTGCAATTCGGGAAAGCTTATGGTGTAAATATTGGTTATGATTTTACAGACAGACTCGGTGTGGAATTAGAGTGGCAGATTTCGGAACAAGGACAAAAATATGAAGTTGGCTTATATAATGACAACGATAAACATTCTAAAGATATCAGGTTGATCTACACCAAATTTCCGGTGTTATTGAAATACAAGCAAACTTTTATCAATCATTATAATTCTAAACCTATTGCAGTAAGTTTTGTGGTTGGACCGCAATTTAATTTTTTACTTAAACAACAGGTAAGCTTAGATGGTTTGGCTGTTAAGACGCCACAATATAATAAGTTTGAATTTGGTGTATTAGGTGGTTTTGATTTCGATTTGTATATGATGCGCTATATGTATCTTACCATCGGTGGTCGCACAGGTTTTGGTACATCTTTCAAGCCAGGACAACCAATGAGCTTCCAGTTAGGACTTACTACACAATTGAATTTTAGGTATGCGAAGAAGTTGAAGTAATCTATTTTCTTTCCAGGAATGTAAATTCAATTCTTTCATCAGTCAGCTTTTTTTCTAAAGACTGATTTTTTTCTTGTTCTAAAGAAATAATAAAAGAAGAATGATTATCTAAATTTTGCTCGATAATATTCGCTTGTAAATTATTGATGATCTGGTAGATTTTATTGATGTTTTCATACAAACATTTTATCTCATAGTAATCTAAAATCCTTTGTTCAATAATTGTTGTTGACGAAATAGTAAGTTTTGCGCATTCTTTATAAGCATCAATCAAACCGGAAACACCAAGCTTTGTGCCGCCAAAATACCGCACAACCACAATCAAACAATTCGTTAAGTTATGAGCATCAATTTGTCCTAAAATAGGTTTTCCTGCAGTACCATTTGGTTCGCCATCATCATTAGCTCTGTAATTATTTCTATCTAAACCTACACGATACGCATAACAATGATGCGTTGCTTTTGGATGCAAATTTTTAAGATGAAGTAACCTTTCTTTAATGTCATTTTCATTCTTTATTTCATAAGCAAAACCAATAAATTTGCTTGCTTTATCTTTGTAAAGTATGTCTTCAATGTTTTGTATGGTGTTGTAAGCATTCAATTTTCAATGATGATAAAAATTTACTATAAAAATCCAATCATCACAATACTTGCAATGGCTAATGCAAAACCAATAATTTTTTTGGCTGAAAATGATTCTCTAAAAATCAATAAACCAATAATGGCGGAAACAACAACAATACCTAAATTATTAATTGGAAATAGCGTTGAAGGTGCATAACCTGTGTGTTTTAATGCCTGCAACAAAAAATATAATGAACCATAATTCGGTACACCTAAAACAATTCCGGCAATAACATTTTTCCATTGGTACATTTCTTTATTAAAACCATACATCATCATACCAGATAAAAATGCACCAAAAAATACCATAATTGTTACAATATGATCGAAACCAACCGGTGTGTAATTTCTCTGAATAACATTAAAAATAGAATCGGTAATGCCACTTCCAACAAAAATTAAAACAGGCAATAACCAGGCATTTTTATTATTGTTTTTACTGTCACTGTCACTCTTCTGATATGTAATAAAATAAACCGCTACAATAGCAGATATAATTCCAATTATTTTATAGATAGTTAGTTGGTCGCCATAAAATAAAATGGCAACAATTGTTGGAATAATAAACGATAATTTGAATGCAATACTTGTGGTAGCAACACCGAGCAGTTCTGTTGATTTTCCTACTAACGTAAAAATTAAAATAAAACCTAAACCTAAAGCCAAACAAATCCACCAGCCATTCCAATTTGGAATTTCATGCAACATAGATTTATTTTCCATCGCCAGCAAACCTGTTATGCAACAAACTGCATAGTTAAAAACGATTCCGTATTCTGTTTTTACTTTATAGTTTGAAAACAAACGAAGAATAACTACTAATGATGTAGCGCAAATTATACTAAGAATTAGATAGAACATTTGAATTTTTTAAAACAGAAATATTATTGTCTTCTAATGAAAACGAATGTTGTAGAGTGCCTGTAATTATTGGTGCTTTGACAGAGTGTTGGATATCAAATGTTGAGTCTTGAATTAGATTTTTATCTGATGTAATCACCACCGCTTCATTCCATTCATTTGCATCAATAAATTGCTGCAGAGTATTAGCACCACCTTCTACTAAAACAGAAATGATATTTTTTTTGTAGAGTTCTTTTAATGCTTTGTCGACAGTTAACTGTTGACGGTCGACCGACAAAAAAATAGTTTCGGCTTCGTTATTAAAAATGTTCAGCTCTTTTGAAAAATCATCTTCATTGCCAAGAATAATTCTAAAAGGATTTTTGCCATTGCTGTAACGAACCGTTAAGCTTGGATTGTCAGTAATTACAGTGTTTTTGCCAACTAAAATACCTTGATGTTCAGCACGTAACTTATGTACATATCTTTTAGATAACTCATTTGAAATAGCAACTTCTTTTCCTTTAATTCCAATAAAACCATCTTTGCTTTGTGCAAATTTTAAGGTGATAAAAGGTTTTTTGTTTTGATGGAAATAAAGAAAATGTTTAAGCAGTTCTTTTCCTTCTGCTTCCAAAATTCCTGTAATAACTTCAATATTATTTCCATGTTTATCGGCAGTCAGGTCTCTTAATCTTTCAATTCCTTTTCCATTTACTAAATGAAAATTATCTTGTACACTAATAACTACTTTTGGGATTTTGTGTTTAATTATTAGATCAGCACATGGTGGCGTTTTTCCATAATGCGCGCAAGGCTCTAAGCTTACATATAAAGTTGATTCCGAAATAAGATGCTTGTCATTTTCTTTTACAGAATTAATGCAATTTACTTCAGCATGAGCTTCTCCAAAATGCTGATGATAACCTTCGCCAATAATTCTATCATTATGTACTAAAACAGCACCAACCATTGGATTTGGTGCAACAAAGCCATCGCCTAATTTTGCCAACTCAAAGCAGCGTTGCATGTATTTTGAATGATGTACAGAAATATTTTCCAAGACTTATTACTTACTACTTATTACTTATTACTAACTTTCACAAAAATACGAAATTGAACGTACAACATTATAAAAATATAATTTTACCGTTGTTGTCAGAATCTTTTGAGGAAAGAGAAGCGGAGAATTTGTTTAAGTATACACTGGAAGATTATTTTAAGAAACGATATTTTGACATAAAAAATTATGTTTTGAGTGATGATGAAATTGAAGAGCTGAATTTTATTTACGAGAAAATCACCAATCATTATCCTATTCAATACATTTTTAATAAAGCAGATTTTTATGGATTAGAATTTTATGTTGATGAAAATGTATTGATTCCGCGACCGGAAACGGAAGAATTAGTGCATTGGATTTTAACAGATCACGTAGATATACATAGTAGTAATAATAATACGCACTGCTGTGCGTATTTACTCGATATTGGAACCGGTTCCGGTTGTATACCAATTTCCATAAAGAAAAATAAACCTCATTGGAATGTTTCAGCATTAGATATTTCTGAAAAAGCATTGGAAGTTGCAAAACAAAACGCTGTTAAAAACGAAACAGAAATTGACTTTATTCAGGATGATATTCTCAAATCTCAAATCTCAAATCTCAAATCTCAATTCGATATCATTGTTTCCAATCCACCATATATTCCTGTTAAAGAGAAAGAGTTAATGTCTGTTTCTACCGTGCAACATGAACCACATTTGGCGTTGTTTGTTGATGATGAAAGTCCGATTATCTTTTATGAAAAGATCGCTGATTTTGCCTTGAAGCATTTAAAAGAAAACGGTAAGTTATATTTAGAACTAAATGAGTTTAATGCAAAAGAAGTACGCGAAATGCTGATCTTAAAAGGATTTAAAAAAACAATTATCAAAGAAGATCTTGCAGGAAAAGATAGAATGCTGAAATGTGAGATATAAAGTTGTAAGTTCATCTATTCCGAATACCATGCAAAGCAAAAGAATAAACTATTTAGATAGTATCAGAGGTTTAGCTGTACTGTTACTTTAATTACTGTAACTATTTTATATTATACTGTAGAAAACCTTTTATAAAATTTGCAAGAAGAATAATTTAATTACTTATTTCCAACTTATCTTTTCTTTCCAATCACTATTTCTCTTTCCTTGAGGATTTTCAATATTGTATTTGCCGACATAGACAATTCCTAATACTTTATCTTCATTACCAAAACCAAAGTATTTTTTAAATTCATCGTGGTAGCACATGCCGCCTGTACTCCAAAAAGTACCAATATTATTTTCAGTGGCAACCAACAGCATATTTTGTATAGCAGCTGAACTTGCAGCTATTTCTTCAATTTCAGGAATATTGCTTTTGTCGCCGCGCTTATTTATACAAACAATCACATGCGAACAATTCTTAGCTCTGTATTTTATCTTTTCATATTTCTTTTGAAGAAACTGCTCTGTTGGCGTTAAACGCTTAAACAAATCAGCATGAAAATCACCAAATTCCTGTACCTTATTTCTACTATACACTACAAAACGCCAAGGTTCAGTAAAACCATGCGTTGGCGCCCAATTTGCCGATTCCAGCATTTCGTTGATCACCTTTTCCTCAACTATTTCACCATTAAACAGATCAGGATCAATTGTTCTTCTGCTTTTTATCGTTTCTAATATACTCATCGTGTAAATATTAACAACTGCAAAGTAAATTAAATTCTTTTGAATACAATAATGTCTTTATTTTTACCTTATAATATAGATGCAGCTAGCGCAAAAAATAATATTACTCATTGGCTTACTTTTTAGTTGCTTTTATGTAAAAGCTCAATTGCAGTATCAACCGCAACGACAAAGCTATAATCAGGATACAAATCTGTATAATAAGGTGCGCAATTTTTCAGTGATCAATTATAATCAGTATTCAAATTTTCATACTAAAAATATTGCCGTAAAATCAGATACTATTTTGGTTGATACTTTAAGCATCTTTCCAAATTCTTTTACCATAAAAAATCTAAGAACCGGCGAGCTGATTTCAGAAGAAAATTATAAACTGGATTATGCCAACGGAAAATTGATTTTTAAAAACGGAATGAAACCGGATTCAGCTCAAATAATATATCGTTCTTTTCCTATTCATTTAGCAAAAGTAGTGCAGCACAAAAGTCCTGTTATCATTCGCAAAGGTGATTCTGTTTTTTATGAGCGTTTTTATTATCAGCCTGTTTCTGTTCAAACGGCTTCTTTCTTAGATTTTGGCGGATTGAATTATAGTGGAAACTTTGCACGTGGAATTCAGTTCGGTTCTAACCAGGATTTATCTTTAACATCTAACTTAGATCTTCGGTTAAGCGGTAAAATCGGAAATGATATAGAGATCACGGCAGCTTTAACTGATAATACAATTCCTTTGCAGCCTGACGGAACCACACAACAACTGCAGGATTTTGATAAAGTTTATATTCAGTTAAAAAAAGATCCGCATTTAATTATTGCTGGTGATTATAATTTAAAAAGTTATGACAGTTACTTCATGAAATTTTCAAAGCAGCTGCAAGGTGGAAGTTATGTGAATGATTTGAAATTTAAAAAATCAGGCATTCGTCTGCAAACATCTACATCGTTAGCAGTCAGCAGAGGAAAATTTGCACGAAATGTTTTTCAAGGCTCAGAAGGAAATCAAGGTCCGTATCGCTTGGTCGGAAATAATAACGAAACATTTTTGATCATATTGGCAGGTAGTGAAAAAGTATATGTTGATGGTGTGCGTTTGCAAAGAGGCGAGTTGCTTGATTATGTAATGGATTACAATAGCGGTGAAGTACTTTTTATGCCTCGTTTCCTCATAACCAAAGACTCAAGAATTGTAGTGGAATTTGAATATACGGATAGAAATTATTTCAGGACAACAGTGCATGAAGGTATTAATTTTGAATGGAAAAAATTAAAGATCTATACACAGGTTTATTCTGAGCAAGATGCAAAGAGCCGACCTATTACTAATTCACTTTCTGATTCTTTAAAACAATATTTAGGAACTATTGGCAATGATGTTTCAAACGCTTATACATCAGGTGTGCGCGAAACTGTTTTTGATCCGAATCGTGTGCAATACAGAATGCTTGATTCTACATTCAATTCTATTACATACGATTCTGTTTTTGTGTATGAAACAAATCCTGACAGCGCAAAATATTTATTGAATTTTTCTTTTGTTGGTATTGGTAAAGGAAATTATATTCCTGATAAAAACTCGAATAACGTTCGTGTATATAAATGGGTTGCGCCGGTGAATGGTGTACAGCAAGGAAGTTACGCACCTGTGATTTTAATTGTTACACCCAAAAATCAGTTGCTCTTTACGTTTGGTGCTGCTTATACTATTAACAGCAAGATGAATGTGAAGGCAGAAATGGCATTTTCAAATTTCGATAAAAATTTATTTTCGTCTATCGGCAATAATGAAAACAGAGGTTATGCTGCCAGCATGCAACTAAACAGAATAGATTCATTTAAGCATAATTTTGTGTTCAGTAATTCAGTAAGCTATGAGTTTAAAGAACGACGTTTTCAGCAGATAGAACCTTATCGAAATGTAGAGTTTGCAAGAGATTGGAACATACTCAATCAAAGTAATTTAACAGAACATATTGCACGATATCAAAGTGATGTTTTCGATGTGAAGCATAATATAAAAGTTGGTTATCGCTTTTCTACATTCATTCGACAAAAGAAATATCAGGGTTTTGAAAATCGCGTAAACTTCGCTACTGATTACAAAAATATTCGTATCAATGCAGACGCAAGAATTTTAAATACAGAAGATTCCTTATACAAAACTATTTTCTTCAGACCAACTTTTAATGCAACTTATTCTATCGCCAAAGTGCGTGGCTTAGGTTTTGGCTTTGGTTTTTTCCAGGAAAATAATATGTTCAGAAATAAGGAAACAAAAGCATTACAACAAACTTCTTTCAAAAATAATAATTTGTCTTTTCAGTTCTTTTTACCTGATTCTGCAAAATGGAATTTTATGGTTGAATACAAATACCGAAAAGATATTGGTGTAAGAGAAGGTGTATTTAAAGATTCAACAACAGCGCATACGGTAGAGTTTCGTGGTGCTGCCAATCAAATTAAAAACCAAACTTTCAATTGGACTTTTACTTACAGAGATTTGAAGGTAAAAGATACTTTGGTGCAGGCGCAAGACGAAAAAACATTTTTAGGACGAGCAGAATATGGCGCGCGTATCAAAAAAGGTGTGGTGCGTTTAAATTTTATTTATGAGCTTGGCGGTGGACGCGAAAGAGTAAGGCAATATACTTATGTGCAAGTGGCATCAGGAATTGGTTATTACAAATGGATAGATCAAAATACAAATGGAATTCGTGAACTCAATGAATTTGTGCCATCGCAGTTTAGCGATAGTGCGCAGTTTATTCGCGTGCTTACAGATCTGAATGATTATGTGCGTGCTAATTCTACTGCTTACACACAAAGCATTAACATACAACCAAAAGCTATTTGGTTTAATGAAAAAGGATTTAAGAAATTTATGTCGAAGCTTACTTTTCAGTCATACATGCAGCTTCGCCGGAAAGCATATAAAGCAAATGCTTTGAAAGTATTTAATCCTTTTGTTTTCAGAACCAATGATTCCAATACGATCACGCTGAATTCAAGTGTGCGCAATACTTTTATTTTTAATGCAGGTGACCCGATCTATTCGTTTTCGTTTACCAATCAATTAGTGAATGATAAAGTACTTTTGATAAACGGCTTTGATACACGAAAGCGCATGGATAATATTATTGAAGGTTATTATAATCTAAGTCAAAAATTCACCTTGAATTTAAAATTCATACAATCTAAACTGTCTGCTGTTTCAGATTTTTTTCATGCTAACGATTATATAATTCGTGGTTATTATCTGGAACCAAAGTTTACTTATAACTTTAAAACGATGCTGCGGACTTCGGTCAGTTATGGTTTTACACAAAAGAGAAATAATGGAAATTTAGGCGGTGAAAATATATTGTCGAACAAAATGGAAATAGAATTACGATACAGTAAAGCCACCAAAAATACTTTAGAAACCAAATTTACTTTAGCTGTAATAAAATACAATGGTGAAAACGGCACCACAAAAGCATACACCATTTTAGAAGGTTTGCAGCCAGGCAAAAACTATATTTGGAGTGGTACTTACACACGAAATATTTCGCAAAACTTAGAACTAAGTTTAACGTATGAAGGCAGAAAAACAGGAACGGCTAAGTTAGTAAATACCGGCAGAGCGCAGTTGCGAGCGGTGTTTTAGAAGAATATTTTTATTTCAACAAACCTTGATATGTACTTGCTCTGCGTTGCTCTAAGATAGCATTTCTGTCATTTTTGAATTTATTGATATACTCAAAATTTGTGTAGTGACGAATCGTTAGAATAGTAAGCTTTTCATCAATAGAAAAATCAAACTTATCTTGTAAACTTGCTTTTACTTTCTCTATTTTTTCAGGAATATTATCTACTACAGCTTCAAAAGAAATGGCGCCTTGTTGCATCATGTTCAATTTTAGATTTGCTTTAGAAAAAGCAGTAAAAATCTCAGCAACCACTTCATCTTCTACAAAAGAAAAATCTTTAGTGTGCAAGGTAATCAAAGCCTGATCGTTCTTTACAATTCTGATTGGTGGCAAGTTGTTATCTTCACCACCAACAACCGTTCCTTTTCCTTCAGGATTTATAAACGATTTTACCAATAAAGGAATGTTCTTGTTTTGTAAAGGTTTTATTGTTTTTGGATGAATAACAGTTGCGCCGTAAAAGGTCATTTCAACAGCCTCATTAAAAGAAATCTCATCAATAAAAACTGCATCTTCAAACACACGTGGATCACCATTCATCACACCAGGTACGTCTTTCCAAATCGTCTGGCTTTCTGCATCTAACATATTTGCAAAAATTGCAGCAGTATAATCAGAACCTTCACGACCAAGTGTTGTAGTACAGTTTTCTGCCGTACAGCCAATAAAACCTTGTGTCACCACGATACTATCAGTTGCCAAAGGTTTTACAATACTATTCATTAATGATTGCGTTTTGCTCCAATCAACCACAGCTTCACGATAAGTATCATCTGTTTTCATCACATCACGCACATCTAACCACGTGTTTTTTACATTCACTTCATTCAGGTAAGCACTCAAAATCACAGAAGAAATCAATTCGCCTTGAGAAACGATCTGGTCATACACATAGTTATAACTTTCCATTCTGTCTTCTTCCAATTGCCAGTCAACTTCTGCATACACATTTTGCAGTTTATCAAAGACTTCATGCGTTTCATTGCCAAATAGATCAACGCAAATTTGATGATGATTTTTCTTTACAATTTCAAACGCAGCCTTTGAATCACCATTATTAAAATAAGCCTTTATTACTTCTTCTAAAGCATTCGTTGTTTTTCCTGTTGCAGAAACCACAACAACTAAGTTCTTTTCGCCATATTTTTGAATAATAGACGCCACATTTTTAATACCTGAAGCATCTTTCACCGATGCACCACCAAATTTGAATACTCGCATTTCTTTTTAAGTTAATTGTAAACTCGACTTTGTCAGATTGAGCTTGTCGAAATCCAACTTTAACCAAATATGACTTCGACAAGCTCAGTCTGACATTGGAAGAAATTGGACTGCTAAAATAAACAAATACTAATTGGTTATCAGGCAATAGCTATTAAGTAATGTTTAATGATACTGTTTTCATAAAAAACTCATTACTCATCACTTATAACTCATAACTCTTGTTATCTTTGCATACTTTAAAATAAAAATATGCAATTAATAACTTTAGATGAGTTTATAGCGATCAACCAGGAAAAGCATCCTGAAGCAACAGGCGAACTGTCTGGTTTACTGCGAGATATTGGCTTGGCTTCGAAAATTGTGAACAGAGATCTGAGTAAAGCCGGTTTGGTTGATGCCATTTTAGGTGATGCTGACAAAACAAATGTGCAAGGCGAAGAAGTGAAGAAGCTGGACGAATTTGCCAATGACATTTTAATAAAATGCCTGAAAAATAGTGGCGAATGTTGTGGTATTGCGAGCGAAGAAGAAGATAGTTTTGTGGCTTTTGAAAATAGAAAAAATGCTAAGTATGTAGTTTTATTTGATCCATTAGATGGTTCGAGTAATATTGATGTGATTGCGCCGGTTGGTACTATTTTCTCGGTGTTTGAAAGGATTTCGCCAATTGGAACTTTGTGTACATTAGAAGATTTTTTACAACCAGGTTACAAGCAAGCTGCTGCAGGTTATGTAATTTATGGTTCATCAACGATGTTGGTTTATACAACAGGCGAAGGTGTAAATGGCTTTACTTTAGAACCATCAATTGGTGAATATTGCTTATCGCACCCTGATATAAAAACACCTGAAACTGCAAAGTGTTATTCTATGAATCAGGGAAATTATAATTCCTTTTCTGATAAGGTAAAAAACTTTGTAGAATATTGCCAAGACAGCACAACAAAGAAAGCTTTTTCGTTGCGTTATATTGGTTCTATGGTAGCCGATTTTCATAGAGATTTATTAAAAGGCGGTATTTATTTGTATCCTTCAACTGCTGATGCACCTAAAGGAAAATTACGCTTAATGTATGAATGTAATCCGATGGCATTTTTGCAGGAACAGGCAAACGGAAAAGCAACAGATGGCAAGCAAAGAATTTTAGATATTATTCCAACTGAATTACATCAAAGAACGCCAGTATATATTGGCTCTACGAAATTGGTTGATATGTTGAGTGAGTAATCATCTAATTCTTTTAGGTAAGCTCTTTCTGAATTCTTCCACATCTACCTTTATTTTAATGTCTTCATTCCAGTATTGAATGAAATCTTCTGCTTGAGATTTGCGTTTTTGTCGCACTAAATTTTCGTAAGAATTTTTGGTCAGCATTTGCTCAAACCAAAGCGCATATTCAAACTCACCGGTTTGTATTTCGTGTTCGTTTTCTTGTAATTGCTGATGCGTTTCTTTTAAAAGTATATTCAGTTTTTTTGTCTGTTTTCTGTCTTGTAATTGCTGAAAAAAATGCAATAATATTTGTTCAATAACTGTTGGGTTTTCCTGGCGAATTGTTGCAATTTCTTTTTCTAAAAAATTATAAAAATACAAAGCGGAATCAACTGATTTTTCATCAATATGTGCCAACATTTGTAAAATAGTATAGTTGATCTTATTGTAAGAATCAATGTTATTCCAAAATTCCTGTATCTTATTCATGCAATAAAAAAAGTGCTTATAATCTTTTGCGCCAAGTGATATTTCGGCACAGTTTCCATAAAAGATCCATTTGCTTCTGTTGTCGATTTGTTCTGTATTTTCTATCCATTTTATGATCTCTTTTGTTACAGATTTTCCTTCGTTAAATCTTCCTGAAACATTATAAAAAAAAGATTGCAGCGATGCTAAACTCCATTCCACTTTATATTTTATTTCAGCATCATTCTGTATGATCTCTAAATAAGATTTTTGAATCTTCAACCAATTCAATACTTCATCAAAATTGAATAAATTTATTTCGCTTAAGCAAGCATTATGAATAGCTGAAGCCAACTGATAAGGATTGCTGGCATTGATAGAAGGATTTTCTGTATGCAATTCGATCAGCTTTTTGCAATACAAATTTTGCTGCTTTTTTTCGCCTGTATGATTGTAGTAAAATACCAGACTTTCGATAGCGTAAATCTTTGCAATGTTGCAGTTTGCATTTTGTAAAATGGTTTCAATTTCGGTTTTAATATTATCGTAAAAAAGTTGGTCTTGCTTTGTTTTTATATAACCAATTCTATTCTTCGATTCCATCAGTTGCATCACTTTGTGACGAGCCGTTTGTGTATCGATGAAGTTTTGAAAAGCAGATGATTTCTCCATCCATAATTTTTCAAGTTCAACATCTGTATAACCATGCAAACGCGTAGAAACAATAATTTTATTTTGGTAAGAAAACAGCAAGGTTAAAAATTCAAATCGTTCATAATCATAAGCCATTTTCTTTGCCTTATGTAATTCATTAACAGCTTGTTCAAATAATGCTTTTTGTATCAAAACCTCAATGTTTTGTACTCTTTCAATCAATAAATTATCAACGGAATTTTCAGTTCTGTAATCTTTTAATACTTTTAAAATTTGTTGGTATAAATAATATTTTGTTTCAGCAAAATGCTTTTGTATGTAAGCATCTTTTATGTTTTGCTTGATCTTTTTTTCATCGTACACAACAGATTTTTCTATCGCATCAAACAAAAGAATATGTTTTTGATCTTTTTTCTCGCGCGAAAAATATAATTTAAAATATCGTTTTTCCGATTTATCTAAAGATTGTACAAGTTCATACAGGTAGTCTTTCTTCGACATAAAAATTTAATAATAATTATGAACTAAGTTACTTATTATTTGATAATTTAGAGCAACTCAAAGTAATCATGAATAAAAGAACAACCATATTTTTAATTGTATTATGTGCATTCTTGTTTGGCTATATGTATGCAACCAACAAAATGATCATATTTAATCATTCAGGAAAAACTATCGAAAAGTTAGTGGTTGAATCTGAGTTCTCAAAAAAGGAATTAGATAGTATTCCAGATGGTGCTGAAATGAAATTTACGCTGTTTTCGCCGTTTGATAAAAAAGTTCATATCAAATTATCGCAACCGGATCAGATACGTTCTGCAACATTTAAGCTGCAAGGGTTTTTCTTAGGTGAAAATTATAACCAGGTAGAAATTGGTAATGATGCTGTTATAAAAACAGGATCCTTAGGTATAAAAAAATAAAACAGACTTACTGATAAAAATAATTCCGACGATCAGCAGTAACAAGAAGATGTAAGTATTAAATTTTCCTTGCGGAATTTTCTTCCTGATCTTACTTCCAATAAATAAAGCAATTAATAGGAATGGCAAGCTAATTAAATAATAGTGAAGCACCAATTTTGTTTGCAAACCTGTATATAGCTGACAAGCCAGAATAAATAGATCACTTGGTAAAAAATAACCTTGTAAAGTACTTACAAATTGCATTTGCGACCAACCACTTAACGTACCGAAGATGGCTACAGGCGGACCGCCGGTATTAAATGCACCACCTAAAATTCCTGCAACAAAACCAAATAAATAAGACCAGTTATGATGAAGCTTTATTGTTTCTTTTTTCAGGAATAAATTATAAACAGACACACAAATTATGATTAATCCTAAAATAATTTTAGCGACTTGCTCATTGCCGTTTTTTAAAAAATAAATACCAATCGGAATTCCTAAAAACGAAGCAAATACAAGTCTTTTCGCCGATTTCCAATCTATTTCTTTTCGATGTTTTATAAATAAAACGAATGCTAAGGTTGTACCATTTAATGTCATTAATGGTGTTGCTGTTTTAATGCCAATCAAGGTTGTTAAGAATGGCATGGCGAATAATGCATCACCAAAACCAAATGTGGCGTAGATCAATGAACCAACGAAAATTATAATAGGTATAAGTATTTCGTTAGCCATGTTTATAATTAGATTGTAAGGTAATTATGTAATGAAAATAGGTAAGTAGGTTTTATTTTAATTCATCATTATATAATTCCAAAAGTCAACATTATTTTAAAACATTCCTTTTTTTTCTTTTACAGATTTTTCGTAACCTTCATCAATATCCAGTTCGTAACCATCGGCTGCTTCTGTAGCTAAAATATCACAGCGATTATTTTCTTTATTGGTAGAATGACCTTTTACCCAAACAAATCTGATGTCTTGATATTGCGATAATTTTAAAAAGCGTTTCCACAGATCAGGATTTTTCTTTTTATCAAAATCAGGTTTCATGTCCCATTTATAAACCCAGCCTTTTTCAACAGCTTCCACAACATATTTTGAGTCTGAATAAATAGTAATTTTAAGATCTTGTTTTTTGAGTGTTTCCAAGCCAACAATAACAGCCATTAATTCCATTCGGTTATTGGTCGTTAATCGAAATCCTTTTGATAATTCTTTGCGATGACCTTGCGCCAGCATCACAACACCATAACCGCCAGGACCAGGATTTCCTCGCGAAGAACCATCTGTATAAATTTCTACCATCTTGTATTTATTGTGTGCTAAGATAAGATATCTATCTTATTTCTTATTTTAGCAACATGACTAAAAAAGAAAAGATTAATTTTATTACAGATACCCTGAATGAATTATATCCAAATCCGCCGATTCCTTTGGATCATAAAGATGCTTATACGTTATTGATCGCAGTTTTGCTCTCTGCACAATGCACTGATATTCGAGTGAACAAAGTAACACCGGCTTTGTTTAAGTTGGCAGATAATCCTTTTAAAATGGCAAAAGTGCCTGTTGAACAGATAAAAGAAATTATAAGACCTTGTGGATTATCACCAAAAAAATCTCAGGCGATCTCAAATTTATCAAAAATTTTAGTTGAAAAATACAATGGAAATGTACCAAATACGTTTGAACAATTAGAAGAGTTGCCCGGTGTTGGTCATAAAACAGCAAGCGTGGTGATGAGCCAGGCATTTGGATTTCCGGCATTTCCGGTTGATACGCACATTCATCGTTTGGCTTATAGATGGAATTTAAGTTCGGGAAAAAATGTGGAGCAGACTGAAAAAGACTTGAAAAAGATTTTCCCTGAGCAATTGTGGAATATTTTGCATTTGCAAATTATATACTATGGACGTGAATATTGTATGGCAAGACCGCATGATGAAAAGAAATGTACAATTTGTTCAAAAGTCGGTAGAAAAAAAATGGATAAGTAAATTATTTTTGATAACTTTAACGATTAATAACTAAATCTGAACCGATGAAGAAAAGCATCTATTACAAATTTTTATTACTGATACTGATAGTCACTTCCGGTGTTGCAAAAGCAAATGATGCTGAAGGTAACGGGCATGATGTTGGGTTTTCAGTGGGTCCTAATTTTGCATTGACAGATTTAGGTGGTGCAAAAAAAATTGGCTCTCCATTTTTAAGAGATGTGGATTTTAAAGCAACACGTTTTTGTATTTCGGCATTCTACAGATACAATGTAAACAGATTTTTTGCTGTCAGAGCAAATTTGATGTACGGTATGTTGTCTGCTGATGATAAAAATACAGATGGAACACCTCCTGGACCAAATGGACCAACTCCAAGCTGGTACAGAGCAAGAAGGAATTTAAATTTCACTACTCATATATTTGAGTTCCAGGTGTTAGGAGAAATCAACTTGAAAAAATATGTACACGATGCAGGCAATGGTTCTTCAGACCGCTGGGCTCCATATGTAGGTGTTGGTGCCGGTTTCTTTTGGTTCAATCCTTACACAAAAGTTGACGACGCAAAAGTAAGTTTAAGATCATTAGGTACAGAAGGTCAGTTGCTAAATGGCGGCAAACCATATAAAAATGTTCAATTTGATCTAATGGCTTTAGTTGGAATTAAATATAACATTACAGAAAGAATTTCTATTGCATTAGAAGGTGTTTATCATCAGACGTTTACAGACTATTTAGATGATGTAAGTGGTAATTATGTAAATCCTACTGATCTTAATGAACTAACGCCAATGGCACGAATACTGCAAAACAGATCTGGTACAGGAAACTATCCAAGTGATCAATATAATTTTGTGGAAGGTCAAAAAGATTCGAGACCAACGTTGTCTGATGGTTTTACACCTAATCCAAATTACGGACAACTTTTTACAAATACGGATGCAAAAGGAAATAAACGTGGTGATAAAACAGATAACGACCAATTCTTTAATATTCAGGTAACAGTTTCATTTTCATTACCAACAGGTGGAAAAGCAGGCTTTGGTAGTTGCGGTAGAAGAAATCCATATCACCACAAATTCGCTTGTCCTAAATGGTAATACTATTAATGTAATGTTTAAATCTAAATTTATATGAATCTTAAATTGTTTATTTTATTTATAGTGATAGGAGCTTCATTATCTTCTTGTGATAAAAGTTCATTAAATGAAAGTATTTCAGGTGAGATATTTGAAAAATACACTGGTACTTATACAGCTAATGGTACAAGTACTCGTTACAGAGTTGGTGTTGATACAACAACAGCTGTTGATACATTTAAAACTGTTATTACCAAATTTGTAGCACCACCAGCACCACCGGTAACAGATTCAACACTTAACGAATCTAAACTAACTATTGAAAATGTATTAGGAACAGGTACAACTGTTTTTGCTACTGCTACATACGAAAACGTATATCCAAACACAGCATCATTATCAAATTTCAGAAGTGTTAGAATGGTTTCTGAGAGTGATAAAGTTATTAATTACAGTTACTATAAAGTAAACGGTTTTAGAGATACCACAAGAGTAAGTGGTAAGCTGACTAAAATATAATTTAATGATTCAATCATAAAAAAATCCATCGAAGTTCGATGGATTTTTTTATGTCATTCAAGATGATTTTTAGAAAATAAAATTTATCTTTTGTTGAAAATTGATAAGGGTCATAGGTGCATAACCTATAAATTCACCATCCATATCAATAGAGATTTTGCGTGTTTCCATTGATTCTATTGTTACTTTATCAAGCTGATAATAATGCACTTCCGGATGAATTATTTTCTCACATTTTTTTACTTTGCCTAAGTTTTTAAAATAATCAAATAAAGTTACATCACCTATAATTACAATTTCAAATTTGCCATCTGTAACAGAAGCTGTTGGTGCTACACCTAAACCATTGCCGAAATATTTACCATTCGCTACAACAAAATTGATGGCTTTGCCTTCCCATAAAAAATCATCACCGGTTGCTTTGATCTGTACTTTTTCATAAGTTGCCAAAGTAGAAGTTATTGCCCAAAAGTAATTCACATCAGGACCAACCAAAGGTATTTTATTCTGTAATTTTAATACTGTTTCGCCACCCATTCCAACGTCAGTGATGTTCATAAAAAAGCGATGCGATGGCTCGTGCTCAGTTTTAAAAAAAGAAACCCATCCAACATCGATCATTTGTGAACGCTGCTGCACAACTAAGTTCTTTAGGTATAATAATTCTTTAGTAATATTTACTGTTTTTGCAAAATCATTGCCGCTGCCATAAGGAAAAACGCCTACTTTTATTTTAGCTATTTTTTCCCAATCATAAGAATCTTCTGTGTTGCCTAACCCATTTCTAAATGAATCAATTAAGCCATTTATACCTTCATTTAAAGTACCGTCGCCACCGCAAATAATCAAGTTGTCATAACCACGCGAAACAGCTGTTTTTGTTAATTCCACAATATGACCTGCTCGCTCGGAAAAGAACAACTTAGGTTCGAGTTCTTTAAAAGCCGTATTTATATTAGCTGTTAATTTATGAAGATTCTTGGCGGTGCCGTTTATTAAGAACGCAAGTTTCATAGTTGTTAGGTTTTGGTTAGTTCCACGAATGCATCAGCTTCCATGACTGTTGGTACAAATTAATTTCTTCCGTAATTTGTTCAACGTGCCAATTTAACTCTTTTGCCATAATTTCCGAAATTGTTTGTACAAAAATTATATCAAAGTCTTTCATCTGATGAGTGATCAGCGTTCTGCGAGTAAGAATGTCATCCAGTTTTTGAGCATTTTGATGGCGAATAAAAAAGATAACTTCAGCAGCACAGTAATCATAGTTTTCAAAAGTTTCTGTAAGCTGGTTATTTTCTTGTGCGATGTTGGCAATCAAAGTCGCATTCTTAATACCATATCTATGTTTAAATGTATCTATTAAAGTATTGATCTTGATCTCATCATTATCAGAAGACTGAATAGCATGTTTTTCTTCTATTATTTTAATGCAATTTTCAGCCATAGATAGGAAAGAAGTCAGCTTTCCACCTGAGATCGTCATCATATTATCATTATTCCACCAGATCTGGTAATCGCGAGAACGCTGATTGCTTTTTTTACTATCGTCATTATCATTCAATAAAGGACGAATACCTGCATATACACTTAGTATGTCGTCTTTTGTAAGTTGCTTATCTTTAAACTGAGCATTCACACTATCTAAGATGTAACTTACTTCATCGCTATGAATATGCATTTCATCATTTTGGTCAGCGTAATCTGTGTCGGTAGTGCCGACAACATTCAGATTGTCGTCCCAAGGCATGCACCAGATCATTCTTCCATCACCATTTGCAGTAGGCAACAGCATTACACAATCTTTTGGAAAATGATCTGCAGAAATAATTAAATGCACACCTTTACTTGGCATCATGTATTTTTTTGTATCGTTCTTGTCAAAATTCTTTAGGATTTCATCTGTCCATATTCCGGTTGCAGAAATAAAAACTTTTGATTTTATGGTATAAGTTTGTTTGCTTATTTTATCAATACAAGTAATATTTTTTATTTTGGTGTTTCCTTTCTGAAAGCTATCCAACTCAAAATAATTGAGTGCAATTGCACCTAAATCAACAGCTTCCTGAATAACTTCATTAGTTAATCTTGCATCATTTGTCTTCGCATCGTAATACACAAAACCACCAACCATGGCATCTGTTTTTAATTGCGGAAAACGTTGTTTCACTTCTTCCAAATCAATTTCTGCATGCTTAGGCATACTGCTTTCACCTGTTAAGTAATCATAACCGGAAAGACCGATACCTAATTTTATTTTACTTAATCTTGATTTGTAAATTGGCATAAAAAATGGCTGTGGCTTTACCAAATGCGGATATTCCTTCAGCAAATGTTCGCGTTCGTGCAAGGCTTCTTTCACCAATTTTATTTGTAAGTTTTGAAGATAACGCAAGCCACCATGTATCATTTTTGCAGAACGTGAGCTGGTGCCAAATGCAAAATCATGTTTGTCTATAATTAAGGTTTTCCAGCCTTTGCGTGCAGCCGTAAGTGCGATGCCTGCGCCGGTAATGCCACCGCCAATCACTACTACATCGAATAGTTCGGTAGAAGCACGTTGTATGTTGTGTTGACGACTCATTTTCTTAGTTTGCCTCACCCGATTTCATCTTTGATGAAATCACCCTCTCCACATGGAGAGGGAAGTCGAGCACAGCTCGACAGGGTGAGGCAATATTAATTATTTTTTAATTCAGTTACAATCTTTTTTAAAACTTCAGAAATATTTTCGCTTATTTCTTCATTTGTAAAACGAATTTCTTTTATACCTAACAGCGTTAATTCTTCAGTTCTATTTTTATCATATTCTTGTTGTTCTTTGTTTAGATGAATACCACCATCAACTTCAATAGACAACATCTTTTCGGCACAATAAAAATCGACAATGTAGAATTTAACAGGATGTTGTCTTCTGAATTTATAGCCTGATAAATTTCTGTTTCTGAGGTTACTCCATAATAATTTTTCAGCAGGTGTTTGTTCTTTCCTGAGATTTTTAGAAAAATCAAGCACATTTTTAGGTGCTTCAAAAAATAATTTCGGCTTCATTTTATTCGTTTGTTTCACCTTATTTCATTTTGATGAGTAAGGTGAGAATTTTCTTAGCTAAATAATTTTCCGCTGTTCATGATTCCTTTCGGATCCAGTTTATTTTTTACTGCTTTTAAAACATCTAAAGCAAGACTGTCTGTATATATTTTATACCATTTCTGATGATCTGCGCCAACACTGTGATGATGCGAAACAGAACCGCCATGATGAATAATGGTATTGGTTACCAAGTCTTTTAATTCCTGCCATTGTTCAATTTCTCTTCCTTTAAGCATTGGTGTAATTAAAGTGAAATACATACAAGCCGAACTTGCATAGATATGAGAAATATGTGCTAAGAAAATTCCTTTATTTTTATTGAAAGCAACACATTTATTCAGTTCTTTCGTCAATGCCTGGTGAAGTTTCGGAACATCTTTCCAGTGTATCAATGTTTCCATGGTATCAATATAAACAGAGTGTTCTACCAGTGTATCACGTAAATAAGGCAGCTTAAAACGATTCTCTGCCCATTTGTCGCCAATAGTGGTTGGAGCCAGCATGCCTTTATGTTTTTCTACCAATTCTTTGGCAAAAATAACCTGTGACGAAACACTGATCTCACTTTGTGGAAACCGCATAATCAATACACAAGGCTCTGATAAATTCTTCCATTGCAGCACTATTTTCTGAGCTTCTTTTTTTAGATCGTTAATCAATCCTGGATGTGTTTCTGACGAAGACATCTTGGAAAATAAATTTGTTTCATTGGCATCAGATAAGCGTACTACAGATGGTTTTATGTTTGCCTGTGCTAATTCTTTCAGGTAGTTAGTGCCTTGCTGAAATGTTGGAAATAATCCAACGATCCATCTGTAATTTTTTGGAAGCTTTTTTATTTTAACGGTAATTTCCGTTACCACGCCAAGTGTTCCTTCGCTGCCAACAAAGAAAGGTAATACATTGATACCGGAAGCATCGTGTGTAAAAGGATTGCTCTCTAAAGTGCCTGCCGGTGTTGCTACTTTGATATGTTCTACCAGGTCTTCGATCTTTCCGTAATAGGTAGATTCTTGTCCTGCGCCACGTGTTACGATCCAGCCACCTAATGTAGAAAATTCAAAAGATTGTGGAAAGTGACCTAAAGTATAACCTTTAGCATTTAATATTTTTTCTAATTCAGGACCGAATATACCTGCTTCAAATGTGGCAGTTAAATGTTCTGTATCAATACCAATTAACCTTTTATATTTACGTAGATCTAATGTGCATCTTATTTCAGGTTTTGCTGCAAGGCTATCCATAGATAAAGCGCCTACTACATTTGTTCCGCCACCAAAAGGCATGATATGCACATTATTGGAAGATGCCTGCGTAAGAATGTACTGAATTTCTTCATGTGTGGTTGGTGATATAACTACATCAGGTGAAATAAATCCATTACCATTAAAAATACGAATTACATCGTAATAGCTTTTACCAAGTGAAACAAATAACCTGTCATCATCACTAAAAGAAATTTTCTTTGGATAGATAGATGCAAAAATATCTTTGATCTGCTCTTTTCTCTTTTCAGAAAGTTGTGGCAGTTCGAATTTTTTTGGTGGAAAGAAATCTTCACGCAAATGTGTTTTCCAACGTTCTTCTACTAATGTTACCAGTTTTGGATAATCATTAATGTGTTTTACTTCTTTTGGGTCGCCCCATTTCCACCAATCGCGATGCATAAAATTGTTTTTGTTAAAGTTATTGCATAATTACAAAGAATTAAGCAATAGTTCTTAGTAGACTTACCGATTTTTATGCACCAGGCATTGATATGTTTAAAATGAAAATTTTGGTATCGTAATATAGAATACTTTTAAAATTGGCTACATATAATATTGCATTTCGCCAATACTTTTTAAGATATTAACTATTATATTTTCTGTAAGCAACATAGCTTTTCGAATCCTTAACACCTTGAGAATGATATTGTTTTTTGTATTCATTCTGACTCCATGTTCCGCAACCACTTTGTCTGCTGCAAGCACTTAATGATATAATTACTACTGATGCTATTATAGCAGTAATTGATTTAATAAAAGTTTTCATAATTTGCATTTTTATTACCGGAAAATTGCACGTTATAATCATCAGTTTTATTACATCATTTCAGCAATGATTTATAACATTTCTTATAAACACTAAAGCAAATTTTTTATTAAAAACGGAAGAGTGGTCTGCTGATTAAAGGTGAGAATGACCATGGAATATTAACCAAAATAATAATAAATGCGAGTGTGTAGGAAAGTGCCATAGTTTTGAATTTAGCCTTGTCTGTGGTCTTTCGTTTAGATAAAGCAGAGCCGATTGTGATGATAATAATAGCGAGCAACATCATACTGCTGTGCTCCATTCCAAAGAATCTTATTTGCCTTTCGTGAATGGCATCTTTAAAGTTGTGCAGAAAATATTGCACAATAGGACTAATGCAATACAAGCAAATGCCAAATATCAATTGTATATGTGCAATAGTAGCAGTAATATGCCTGACACTATTATCAAATTTTGAAAATTCAAGATTATTAAACCAACCTTTGTAAGCACGGAATATTGCATATACCATGCCAACCAAAACAAGCCAGCGAAATAATGAATGAATTGTTAAAAGAAATGAGTACATCATAGATGTACTCAAAATAAGAAAATTATTTTCTTTAAAAATAGAAATTATGTTTAGCTGTCTTTACGCTCTTCCAAATCATTATGGTTATCACCACCAATGCTGTAGTAATTATTTTCTTCATCTTCGCTTCCAATAGCTTCCTGTTGATCATCTAATTCTGCGCCAGGAATATCTAAATTGCTGTCTGATACATCATTAGGATTTTTCTCATTCAGTTCATATTCACCTTCCAGATTTTTTTCTTTTAAATGGCTTGTATCTTCAGGATCAATAGTAGCTATTTTTTCTGCCTGATTGTAAATATCTTCAGTAGCAGGATATGCAAATTCATCAATTGCCTCATCAATATTTGCCTGATCTTTGATAGGATTTTTGTGATTATTATTTTTCATGATGTTCTGATTTTAATAGTTTGAAATATACAATTCAAATATGCCTGAATTTTGTTTCAGATTTCTTACAGAATAATTGAAAAACGTTGCAATATTTATGAGATTTTTGACTTAAATCTGTTTTTATGCTGCAAAATCCTGTAAAATATCAACAATATATTGAAAAGATGTAAATTGTAGCCGAAGTTATGTAAAATATCTGGCGAGTAATTTCGGATTTTTGTGATAAATCAAGGCTATGAATTTACATTATTTCTACGCATTTATCTTTGCGCTTTTCTTTTCCATTGGCATACTTTGCTTTGCGTTGGGTTTAATTATGATCGAATCTTACAAATGTTCATTATTTTAAAGTAATTAACGGTGCAGTTAATCTATTCTAAAAATTTATGGAAAAAGTACAGTTATTAGTAAGATTTTTTACTGTAGAAAAAGCTTAATTCGTTTAATAGAACTTCAAACTAACTTATCATTTATCAATATAAAATACAATAAAGGTGCTGTTGCGATAACACCATTCTGAGAGAAGTTATCGTTCGATAGCAGATCTTCATTTTAGATGTGGCTCAACGTGTGGGGAAATCATGTTGACCACATCTTTATAAATTCATTCTTATTATTCTTTTGTTTAGTTTAATACTTGAGTTTTGCTAAGAACAGAAAAGGTTGGTGCACGCACCAACCTTTTTCCATTTTACGAGGCTTTGTTAACCAACTGATGCCGCATATAAATCTTTTTATCAAAAAGGTAATTTAATTTGTTTTTCAGCAGATGATGTAGCACTTGTCTGAATAGTATGTGTATCAGCTGAACACTTTTCATCTTCAGTATGCTTTATATCGTTTGGCTTATCTTTAGTTCTCAATGCTTCTAACGCATAGTTATAAGAATACAAATGAGATTCTTTGGCTTTAATTGGTACAAATAACATACGCTATATTTAAAGTGAGAAATGTTTACAATGCAAATATTTCATTTTAAAGCTGAAATATGTTACACAATACATAACGATTCTTACAGAATTGCTATAGCGAATGAACCATCAAATTTCTATAATTATTGAAAATATTCCTTCACAAAAGCGTGTTGCTGATTGTCCGACATCTTATCTGCCGTTTTTACCTCAATTTTTATCTTGTCAAAATGATGATCTGCTTTTAAAATATTAGCTAACTCAGCCTTTGCATCAGTAGGACCAAAGAGTAATACTTCATCGTATTCTTTTATCACTTCTGCAATTTTCTTATAATATTCGTGTGCTTGCTGCTGCTCTTTATTATGCATAATGTTTTCACTTTTGCTTAAGCTTTCTTCTTTTACTTCGTGTGTAAAATCTGATGTGATAGATGCTGTTTCAGCAGTATTGTCCTGATGTATAATAAAATGTGCGCTGGAATGATCGAGCCAGATACCTAATTTTTTTATTTCCTTCTTCTGATGTTTTATTGCTGATGTATTTTCTTCTTTTAAATCTTGCATAATAATAAATTGAATATCAACGGAATTGTTGATGTGTAAAGATGAGTACAACACCTGATACATTGTTACACAATACTCATTAAGGCTTACATGATTAAGTTTAGATGCATTCATACATAAAAAAAGCGAAGCATGTAAATGCTTCGCCACAACTAATTAAAATCCAACAATAATCTATGTCGTAAATATTATTTATAAACTTTTTTAGTCGAGTTTTTTGTTTTAATAGAATATAATTCAGTAGGTATATCTACCAGGTCTATGCGAACACCATTGTCATCTTTAACAGTATTCAAAGGCATATTATCTTGTCCAACTTTAGTGTACACTCTTATTTCTCCATTTTCCGAAGCATCAGATTGTACAATAATAGTATTGCTAAATGGAAACATGCTTGCAGTAGTTAGTGTTTCCTGCACATTCACTTCCATTATTTTAGAGTAGGTAAATTGGTTCTTGAGGTCTGTTTGTTTTACCCTGTAGAAAGATCTTCCAGCCAAAGGCTTTTCATCTATGCTCATGTAATAAAGCAGACCTTCGCTATTTTTAGTGCCATCAACAATGGTTACTGTTTCCCACAACGAGCCTTCCTGCGAACGCTCTACCGTAAAATAGTCATGCTTGTTTTCGGCAATACTTGCCCATTCCAGCATTACCTGTTCTCCAACGGCATCTGCACGCAAATAATACAATTCCATAGGCAAAGCAACAGGTGTGCGCTTAGCATTGATATTGGCAGCAAGTGTTTGGCTAAAACCAATAACAGGAAGTAATACCCATAAGAGTATTAAGAGAGATTTCTCTTTCATTTAAATAATTTTAATTTTTATTAATTCGGGTTCTTATGTAAATGTAATATTGCACTACACCTACTTAATATTATAATACTTGGTAGTAATTTATAATGTGCCAAATTTATACCTTATCATTTAAATGCGCAATAGGAAAATCTGGAAAATTTTTGTAGTTGTTTGTACTACAAGTTTATATAAGACAACAATTTTGTATGGAGATTTTGAAGTATTTCTTTCAAATAATAATCAACATATTTTATTGTTCAGCCAAAACTTTCAGCCTTGCCAAAGCCTTTGGTTTCACATCTTGTTGTCAGGCTGAGTTTATCGAAGCCTTGCCTGTTGTAGTTCTTCGATAAACTCAGGTTGACACGGATTGGTGGTTTATAAAACAAGGTGATAAAGTTGGAGAGGTTTGGTGTGTGATTATACTTGCCTACGCCATCGTTGATTTCTAACCAACGAACTACGAACGAAAGGAATTGCAATTCGAATTAGATAGCAGTTTGTTGGTTGGAAACCAGCAAATACTATGGGTAATCTCTAAAGAATGTGTAATAAAAAAGGTATATTTATAATAACCGAATCAAACTATGAAATCAATACTCTTTGTTTTAGCATTTTTAATTACATTGTCTGTATTTGCTCAAGCACCACAATGTTTGGGTACAGCAGCATCTACAGGAAGCAGGTGTAAGAATAAGACCAAGAATTATAATGGATATTGTTATGCACACCAGGCGCAAGCCGACGGACAAACAACACAGCCTAAAAAAACATCTACCACTTACGGAAGTTCATCACCTAAACAAACAAATCAACAACCACTTTCTGTTGCAGATGAAATAAGAAAGTTAAAAGCTTTATTAGATGAAGGGATTATCACGCAACAGGAATTTGAAAATCAAAAGAAGAAGTTGTTGGAGAAATAATTATATCATTTCGGTTTGGAGTTTGTTGGTTGGAAACCAACAACGGCAGGAGTTGTTTGTACTACAAGTTTTATGAATGAACGCTATTTATTGTCGACTCATTTTATTCAAATATTAATCAGCATATCTATTTCTTCAGCCAAAGCTTTCAGCCTTGCCAAAGCCTTTGGAAAAGCTTTGGTTTCGCATCTTGTTGTCAGGCTGAGTTTATCGAAGCCTTGTTTACCTGTAATCCTTCGATAAACTCAGGTTGAACGGATTGGTGGTTTATGAATAATGCAGTGATTTTGGAGATATTGGTGAGTGCTGATACTTTGATTGCTTTGGAGTTATGGTAAATTCTTAATTTTTTCAGATAGATAAGTTTTATCTATTTCTTCATCGGTCAATTGCCAAGATGTTTTTAAAGAAGGAATTGTGAGTTTTTGCATCCTTAAGGCATCATCGCCTAGCTGATCAATTATTGATTTGTCGTTAAGTAGGAATTGAACTGCATTTTTATTTGCTTGACCAGCAGAAATGGTTACTATGTTAAATTCTGCGTTTTTATCTGTTGCATTTGAAATTAAATCTTTGAATACACTTAAATATGCCTCAATGCCAATGTTTGCAAAATATCTTATTGCTGCATACTTAACATTTATATTTTTTGGAGATTTTAATTCTTCTGTAAAATAGTTGGTAGCATGATCACTTTTTCTGTTTGAAATTGCAAATGCAATTGTACCTTTAGTTACTTGGTCTACTTCATCAGATTTAAGAAGCATAAAAAGTTTATATAGCTGTTGATCCGTAAATCCTTGATGTTGTGTTAAAGAAAGAAACATTGTAGCATTAGTTTTTAATACTTGATTTTGGCTTTTAATATTTTCAATTGCCTGTTCAATTTGTTTATTTCTTGTCTTGTTAAGATAAGTCTCAAATTTTTTCTCCGAGTTGGCTTCAAAATCTTTTAAAGCATCTTGAGATGGTTTTACACCAAACTGATATGTCAGTATGGGTAATGCTATTGCGATTAGAGTTATTACAATAGTGATGATTGAATATAAAACTCCAAATCCGTCAAACAATGAGTTTTGATTTGATATTGTATCTGAGGCTTGCTTTAGTCGCTCTTCTAAGATTTCATTTTTCCAACTCAATTTGTTACTTAGGTCGGAAATTTTTAAATTAAGTTTAACCAGACTGTCACTTAAAGCACTTATTTGATTGTCCAAAGGTATCGACTTCGCTTGTTGTTGAGAAAAGCAAAGTGATGTTAAGGCGCAAAATATTAAAACCAAAATTTTTATTCTCATTTTTGTTTGTCCTTTATTTGTGGTAGTGTCTGCACAGCCACATTTATTCTAATAGTTTGGCTTGGCAAAACACCAACCGATAAACTTTTCTCTTTCCTACAAATTCGGAATATCTTTCTTGTTAAACTTATACAACTGCTCGCTTTCTTCTTCTTTGTATTTCATTACCTGCGCCAAAGCATCAGGTACTACATCGCTGCAGAATACTAATAGAGAACCTTTTTCTGCATTTTTAATCGCATAATCTATCGCTTCCGGTTCATTTAGTATCACCGTAATCTTTTTATTCGGATGTTCTTTGTGTATGCCTTCTTTCAGCATCTCTATCAATTCTTCCGAAGTTTTGCCACGCAAATTCCTGTCTTGTCTAATGATGATCTCATCAAACATTTCAGCGGCAATCTTGCCAATTTCGTTATTGTCTTCACGACGTCGGTCGCCAATGCCTGCAATCATACCAACTTTTATGGTAGCATCAATATTCTCTACAAACTTCTGCAAGGCACGCATACCTGCAGGATTGTGCGCATAGTCTAATAGCAGATCAAAATTCCTGAAGTTGAACATATTCAAACGACCAGGCGTTTGTGCCGCAGAAGGTATAAACGTTTCCAGCGACAACTTAATATCCTGTAAAGAAAAACCACGTAAGTAACCGGTCAACACAGCAGGCAAAACATTCTGTATCATAAACGTAGCACGACCACCATAAGTAAGCGGCACATTCACCGCTTTGGTGATACGCATCTTCCATTCGCCTTTTGCAATCGTAATATAACCTTCTTCGTAGATCGCCGTCAAACCGCCACGTTTCATGTGCGCTTTGATATGCTTGTTGTTCTCATTCATAGAGAAATACGCGATGTTGCATTTCAGGTCTTTATGCATCTTATACACCAATTCATCAT